>Ga0207719_100048_pt1 | contig 124331 bp, 145 predicted proteins | sample A23P1SouthBayCA_2_FD_187279 | JGI IMG/M metagenome (GOLD analysis project Ga0207719, IMG submission 187279) | Aerobic enrichment media microbial communities from Eden Landing Ponds, California, USA - A23 P3 (3) (SPAdes) | ecosystem: Environmental > Aquatic > Marine > Unclassified | place...
CAACTCCTTCTACGGGTCGACCGACGCCTTCCACCTCGTCGAGTGGGATTTCGACGCGACGCCGTGGGAGGACCCCGAGTTCCTCTGGGAACACTCGCCGGCGGCCCACGTCGAATCGGTCGAGACACCGACGCTCGTCGTCCACGCCGACGACGACTACCGCGTCCCCGTCAACAACGGCGAACTGTTCTACCTGTTCCTCCGCAAGCAGGGCGTCGACACCCGACTCGTCCGCTATCCACGTGAGGGCCACGAACTGTCTCGGTCCGGCGAACCCGGCCACGTCGTCGACCGTCTGGAGCGCATCGCCCGCTGGTTCGACGGTTACTCCGAGTACCACGACGCCCCGCCGGCGCTCGAACGCGGCGACGACGGCCTCTCGGGGAGCGAAGACGGCGACGGAGCGTAACGTCGCCGCGGTCGACAGCGATTTGACCGAACGCGAGAACCGATAGACGTGTTCGAGGCCGCGACGCTCGCCGTCTATCTGACCGCCGCCGTCGCCCTGATTCTGACGCCGGGGCCGGACACGGCGTACGTCCTCGCACGCGGCGCCGGCGAGGGGCGACGCGCCGGCGTCCTCTCTGCACTCGGTGTCTCGATGGGGGTTCTCGTCCACACCGCCGCGGCGGCGTTCGGCCTCGCCGCGCTGTTTTCCGCCGTCCCCGAGGCCCGAACGGTCGTCGTCACGCTCGGGGCGGTCTATCTCGCCTACCTCGGCGTGCAGTCGCTTCGCGACGCCGACGGCGACACACGGGAAACGACGGCCGGAAAGCCCTTCCTGCAGGGCCTGACAGTCAACGTGTTGAACCCACAGGTCGCGCTGTTCTTCCTCGCCTTTCTGCCGGGGTTTGCACCCGAAGCGAACCCCGCCGCCGGAATGCTAGTGCTCGGCGCGCTGTACGCCGTCATCACCGCTTCCTACCTCGGTTGTGTCGGCGCACTCTCGGGACAATTCGGCGGCGACAGCCCGTGGCTCCAGCGCATCTCGGGTGTCGTCCTGCTCGGAATCGCCGGCTGGCTCGTTTTGTAGTGGATTCGACCCGAAAACAGGCGGCACGGCTGAGGTTTATATACGGAGCCGCGGCCACCGACGGTCGTGACGTAACCCGAACCCGCGGCGAACACGGCAGGAGTCCGGTGGCCCGCCGCGGGAGCGCGCTGTCGTGTCCGACCACCGGCTGTCAGCCCAACCGAACCGGTTCGCTCGTCGGTTCGACCGACACCGAAACCGACTCGCCGGCCGAGAAGTCGTGGCCATCGTGGAAGACGAGTTTCGCGCCGAACGGCACCTGCGAGGCGAACAGCGATAGCCCCGTCGCTCGGACATCGTTGGCGTAAACGGCCACGTCCTCCCAGCGAATGTCCCCTCCCGTCACCTCGCCGACGGTCGTTCCGAGCAGCGACACCGACCCCTCGTGTTGGCGTAGCGTTCCCCCGCCGGCGTAGTGGGGAAGCCCCCCGTCCAGTGGAGCTCCTTCGTCGCTGGACAGCGCCGCGAACCCCTCCCCCGGGTACGTCGGCCCGTCGAGTGAGACGTGCGTCGGTCCCGTCTCCAGCACTTCGCCAGTGCCGTCCCACGGCACGCCAGCGACCGCCACGTCTAACTCCAACGGTAGCGACCCTGATGCCCGCCGGAGGTTCTGGTCGTGGCTCCGGAAGCCGAGGTGAACGTGGTTGTCGACCCACTGGCCGAAAAAACCCGAGCGGACGAGCGTGCCGAGCGACTCGCCGACTGCGACCGACTCGCCCGCCGAAACCGCCGGGTCGACGTGGAGGATACGGGCGACCACGTCGCCACAGTCGACGAGTATCAGGTGGTCTTCGTCGACGGCGTACGGTTTCGGCGGACAGCGAACCGTTCGCGTCTCAATGACCTCACCGGCGACTGGCGAGATTGCCTCGTCCGAACCGGGGTAGAAGTCGACGGCACAGCCGCGGTCGTGGGCCGGATACGGCGAGTTGTACAGCGAGAACCGCTCGTACGCCTCGATGACCGACGACGGCAGCGTCACCATACCGACGGCTTCGGGCCGGGCCGTTTTAGCCCCGTCGTCACTAACTCGGCCCATGCGCGTGGTTCGAGGCCGCAGTGGTGACGTGAACGCCGACCGGGAGGTCGGAGCCGCGCTCTCGGCCGGCGTCGAGGCGACCGGCGAACCGGCGCTCCGTGTGTGGACGCCCCATCGACAGGTCGCCTTCGGACGCCGCGACGCCGCCAGCGACGGCTACGATTGCGCTCGGCAGGCTGCCCGACAGCGAGACTACGCGGTCGTCGAACGCGAGGTCGGCGGCCGTGCGGTCGCCTACACCGGTTCGGTCGTCGCGTTCTCCTACGTCGTCCCGAATCGAGAGGGCGAGGGAATCGGAGACCGATACGACGACACGACCAACCGGCTGAAACGCGCCCTTCGGTCGCTGGGGGCGACGGTCCGCGACGGCGAACCCGACGGCGCGTTCTGTCCCGGCGACCACTCCCTGCAGGGAGCGGGGAAAACCGCCGGCATCGCCCAGCGCGTCCGCCGTGAAACCACGACCGTCGGCGGCTGTATCGTCGTCCGAGCGACCGACGAATCCGCCATCGCCGACGTACTCACGCCGGTGTACGACGCCCTCGACGTGCCGTTCGACCCCGAGTCGGTCGGCAGCGTCGAAACAGCGGGCGGCCCCGGCGACCCCGGCGCGGTCGTCGACGCCATCGAGTCGGCGTTCGTCGACGAGCGACGCGTCGAGCGCGTCGCGGCGGAGGACGTACTCCGTGACGTTTAGGAGTCGGCCCCCCACAGTCGGAGTAATGCTCATTCGGAACGCGACGCTCGCCGACGGCCGGGTTCGTGACGTACTCGTCGACGGCGAAACCATCGCCGCGGTCGGGGAGGGACTCGACGCCGACGGAGACGTAGTGGACGCCGACGGAAAGCGTCTCTTCCCGGGGATGATAGACGCCCACGTCCACTTCCGAGAGCCGGGATACTCCCACAAGGAGACGTGGACGACGGGGTCGCAAAGCGCCGCTGCAGGCGGCGTGACGACGGTGTTCGACCAACCGAACACCGATCCGCCGACGATAGATGCCGCGAGTTTCGAGGAGAAAGCTCGATTGGCGCGGGAATCGGCCATCGACTACGGCATCAACGGCGGCGTTACGGAGGCGTGGAACCCCGAGGAACTGTTCGAGGAACCCATCGCGGCGCTGGGTGAGGTGTTCCTCGCCGATTCGACGGGCGAGATGGGCATCGATGCCGACCTCTTCGAGGACGCCCTCGAAAAAGCGGAGGCGGCGGGCGTGAAAGTGACCGTTCACGCCGAAGACGCGACGCTGTTCGATGAGGCGGCCACAGAACGCGACGACGGTCGCGAGAGCGACGCTCTCGCGAGCACACAGGACGCACGTCCTGTGAACGCCGATGCCTGGAGCGCCTACCGCACCGCCGAGGCCGAAATCGAGGCCATCGACCGCGCCTGTACGGTCGCGAACGGCCTCGACTCGGAGATTCACATCGCCCACACCTCGACGCCGGAGGGCGCCGACATCGCCGACGAGGCGGGGATGACTTGCGAGGCGACGCCGCATCACCTCTTCCTCTCGCGTGACGACCTCGAAGAACTCGGAACGTTCGGCCGGATGAACCCGCCGCTGCGGAACGAGCGGCGGCGAGACGAACTGTTCGAGCGACTCGTCGACGGCACCGTCGACATCGTCGCGACCGACCACGCCCCCCACACCCGCGAGGAGAAAGACGCCAGCATCTGGGACGCGCCGAGCGGCGTCCCCGGCGTCGAAACCGCTCTCCCGCTGTTGCTGGAGGAAGCCCGGAAAGGAGTCATCGGCTACGAGCGCGTCCGGGACGTGACCGCCGCGAACGTCGCCGACATCTTCGAGTTATCGAACAAGGGTCGCATCGAAGCCGGCAACGACGCCGACCTCGTGCTGTTCGACCCCGACGCGAGCGTGCCGATTCGCGGCGAAGCGCTCCACTCGAAGTGCGGGTGGACGCCGTTCGAGGGTCGCGATGCCGTTTTCCCCGAATTGACGATGGTTCGGGGGACCGTCGTCTACCACGACGGCGAGTTCGGTGAAGGAGACGGGAAAAACGTCCGCGAGTAACGCGCGTCAGTCGTCGGCGGCGTCGGCGGCGATGTCGGCGTCGGTGCCGTCTTCCGTGGCGTGCATCTCGTGGCCGCAGTTCGGACAGGCGAGTTCGTCGTGTCGCAGCGCCGCCGAGGACTCCCGGACCTCGCGCATGACACTGGAGATGCGCTCTTCGGCTTCCAGTTCCTCGTCGACGGTGAGTTCGACGCCCTCGACTTCCAGCAGGAACTTCGCCACCTCGGTAATCTCGTACATCAGGTCGTCGAGTTCCTCGGCGGTGTAGAAATCACACATCGCGCCGTAGAGGAACGTCGCGCCGGCCTTTCGGACCTTCTCGTCGAACGACGAGCGGGCCTGATTGACCGCCTGCGGGCTGTAGGTGTCGGTCATGAACGGGACGAGTTCCGGGAGGTTCTCGCCGATTTTCGTCATCTCGACGCCGGTTTCCGTGCGGAAATCCGCACAGAGTCGCGCCATCGCCCACTCGCGGGCGGTGATGTACGTCCGGTCCCGGAGGAACTCGTTGGCACGGTCGTAGGTCGCCCCGTCGATTTTCGAAAAGCGGGCGTACTCCCGGACGTCCTCGGGGACATCCGCATCGCCGTCAGCGTCGCTATCGGTGCGTTCGTCCTCCGGAAGTCGTCTGAACGCCGGCGTCGGTTCCTCCCCATCGTCCGTCGCCTGCGCGTCGTCGGCCATACTGGCCGTAGCGTTCTGCCGCCGAAAAAGCGTATCGGCGTTGTCTGACGGGTGGCGTACGCGTTGTCCGACTGTAAGGAGGACCATGATACGTCCGAACGGCGAACGAAGTGGGCCGTGAGTCGCGTCGGCCGACTGGAGGGAGGCCGACGGATGAGCGAGCGGGGAGCGTAAGCGACCCGCGAGCCGTGAGCGACCACACGACAATTCAACGAATCTACACGAGAGGCCGGGAGGCTTTTGCTTCGGGGCGTCAAGCACCGTACATGAAGGTGCTGCTGGGTATCGGCGGAAGCGAGGACTCCCTCTATGCGCTGGAGCAAGCCGTCGCGCGAGCGATGGCGGCCGGCGACGACCTCACCATCGCTATCGTGGAGAACCCGGACTCAACCATGGACGAAGAGGAACTGCGGACCCGCGTCGACGCGGTGTTGGAAACCGAGGGCTTCGACGCCGAGGTGGTGTCGCTCTCCGGGCATCCGGGGAGTCAGTTGCTCGAATTCGCCGAGCGCGAGGAGTTCGACCGAATCGTATTGGGCGGCGGCGAGACGAGTCCGCTCGGAAAAGTACAACTCGGCTCTATTGCTGAGTTCGTCCTGCTGAACGCCCAAACGACGGTGACACTCATCCGATGACTCGCGAGTACCCAGACGAGGTGGCCGGGCCCTACGAAGGGCCACCACGTTCGTTCTCCGACCGCGACGGCCGCGACATCGAAATCCGCCGCTACGACGACGAGTTCGAGACGCTCGTCGAGATGTATCTGCAGTTCGACCCCGAGGACCGCGCACAAGGGATTCCGCCGACCGCCGAGAAGGGAGTTCGGAAGTGGCTCGACAACCTGCTCCTCGATGAGTGTGTGAACGTCGTCGCGTGGCACGGCGACGACGCGGTCGGCCACGCGACGCTCGTTCCCGACACCGAGGGCGCCTCGGAGTTGGCCATCTTCGTCCTTCGAGAGTTTCAGGAGGCGGGTATCGGAACCCAACTCATCGAGTGTCTGCTCGGGGCGGGCCGCGAGAGCGGCATCGAGCAGGTGTGGCTCACCGTCGAGCGCTGGAACAAGGCCGCGACGGCGCTGTACCGGAAGGTCGGCTTCGAGCCGTGCGACACCAGCGGCTTCGAGTTGGAGATGGCCGCAAAACTGGCCGACTGAGCACGGAACGCGGGCTTCAGCGGCAGTTCAGACGCCGAGGTCTTTTCAATACCCTTTTGCCGACGCATCGAGTTGAAACCCGTATGGCAGACTTTCAGGTCGTCGTCGGCGACCCAGAGGAGGGCACCACGCACTCCTTCGATGTTGACGGACAGGACGCGAACCGATTCATCGGCCGCTCGCTCGGCGAGACGGTCGACGGCGATGCCGTCGGCCTCCCCGGCTACGAACTCGAACTCACCGGCGGGTCGGACACCTCCGGCCGCCCGATGCGCGAGGACGTGGCTGGCACCAGCACGAAGGCCATCCTGCTTGAGGGCGGCGTCGGCTTCGAGCCGAGCGTCGACGGCGAGCGCAAGCGCGTGACCGTCCGCGGCGCCGAGGTCTCCGACGACACGCGGCAGATTAACGCAAAAATCGTCGGTCGCGGCGACCAGTCCGTCGAGGAACTGCTCGGCGGCGACGAGGACGACGAGTAATCTCCCCTTCTGTTCGTATCGCATCCATGCCCAGTCTTTCCTCCGACGGCGTCGAGACTGTTCGCGTCGCCATCGAATCAGCCGGCGCGCTCGACCGACCGAAACTCGTCGTTCCCGAAGGGACGATGCCGGAAGGCGTCGTCCGCATCGAGGCCGACGAGTCGACGTATCACGCCCCCGTCGATGTCGGCCTCGACGGCGAGTACGAACTGCGCGGCCTCTACGACAACGCCCGTCTCGCCCGGGAAGGCGGCGGCGAGAACCGCCTCACCGAGTGGGTCGAATCCGCCGGCCTCGAAGCAGGTCGCTCCGCGCTTCTTGACGTAGTCGTCGACGGCGAACAGTACGGCCTCCGTGCACCGGGCGAAGACGCCGTCTACGACGTTGCGGAGACGCCCGACGACAGCCTCGCCTCGATAGCGGAGGACCTCGACGGATGACCGACGACGACCGCCCCGCGAGCGCGCTGTATGACGCCTTCCTAGAGGGCGAGCGCGTCGACGACATCCTCGTGTACCTCCACGAAGAGGGCGTCGGGACGATGGGCGAGTTGCTGGAAATCGGAACCCGCGTCGACGACGGCGTCGTGTTGGTGTTGCCCGGCAAGGAGGGCCGGTCGGCCTTCCAGCAGGCGACGGGCCTCGACGCGATGGACTTCGCGGGGATGGCGATGCAGACCGACGGCGACATCGACGCCGACTGCACCGGCGGGACGTGTCCGGACACCGACGAAAAGCCCGACGAGGACCACTACGTCAAGTTCGTCTTCGCCTTCGCGGAGGAACAAAACGAGGGCGTCGGCGGCATTTACGCCGACGGCGACGTGATTCACGGCTACGCAGCCTGTGCCTGCGGGACGACCTACTCGGATAAGTGGGTCGTCGAGGAGTGAGTTAGCGGTCGGTTTCGACGCCTTCCTCGTCTTCTTCGGGTAGGTTCCGGAACGCATCGAGGATGACCTGTTTCGTGATAGCGCCCCGAGTCGTCCAGTGGTGGGCGTAATCCAGCATGTCGTCGTAGATATCGGGTTTACAGCCCGCCGCCTTCGGGTGACCGCCGCCGTTGACCTGCCCGGCGACCTCGTGACAGCGCTCGAAGGAGTCGGTGCCGCGGATGGACGCCGACCCCGCGGGCTTGACGATGACGGAGGCGTCGGCGCCCTCCTCGCGCATCGCTTCGGCGACCTCGTTCTGTGAACAGCGGCCGTAGGTGACGCCGACGGTCCACTCGCCGATGGCCTCGAACTCCGCCCGCTCGATGGCCTTCTCGATGAGCGCCTCCTTCTCGACGCGCTGTTCTTCGAGGAACGACTCCACCTCCGCCGGGAGGTCTGCGGCGTGTTCGACGACGGTGTCGATGTACTCCTCGGGGTCGGACCAGTACGCGTAATCCGCGAGGTCGTCGCTTCGGGGGTCCTCCCGGAGCCAGAGGTCGTGGTCGCGGGTGACCGCCGCGAGGTCGGCGTAGCGGTCGTCGAAGGTGTAGTCGAGTTCCGCAAGCGCCACGTCGGTCGTACACACCTCCTCGGAGTCGCCGACGGTCAACGCGGCGTACTCCTCGACGGACCTCGCGAGGTCGTCGTCCCACTGGTGGTGGTCGAACCATCGAACCGAGGTGGCGCGTTCGGCGATCGCCGGCAGCGCCTCGATGTCGCTCTCGGAGTCCGGACAGAGGTCACAGACGAACACTTCGAGGTCGGGTTCGCCGAATTCGGCGACGTACTCCAGCGCCTCGGCGATTTCGTGGGGGCCTGCGGGAAGGAGAGCAGCATCGCCGAAGGCCACCCGGAGGAGTGCGACACAGCCCAGTCCGTCGGCGTCGGGGTCGGCGACGACGACCCGGTCGGCGCCGGCGAGGGCCTCGCGGGCCTCCTTTTCGGCTTGGGCTTCGTCGAAGGAATCCGGCGTGAAGAAGCCCTCGCCGGGCAGGACCGAGCGGCGGCCCAGCGGGATGTTGTCGTCGTCGATGAGATAGTCGTCCATACCGACGGGAGGGGCGGCGCGGGGAATAATCCCACCGCTTGCCGCCGGCCGGTCACTCCAGTTGTCGGACGGTCAACACCGGCCGCGAACACGTTCGGACGACGCGTTCGGCGACGCTGCCGAGCAGAAAGGAGTGTTCCCCGTGGCGTCCGCGCGTCCCCATCGCCACCGCGTCGGCGTCGACGTCGTCGGCGTAGCCGATTATCTCCTTGGACGGCGGGCCGGCCCTGACGGCGGTTTGTAACTCGACGCCGTCCCCGCGTGCCGTGTTCGCCTCGACGACGGCGTCGAGGGCCTCGTGGCTCTGTTCGTCGAGAGCCTCGCGAACCTCGTCGTGAAGCCGGTCGGGCAGCGATTCGACGTGGCTCTCGTCGATGACGTACAGCGCGTGGACGGTCGCATCGAAGCGCGATGCGAGGTCGAGCGCACAGTGGACCGCCCGCGAGACGCTCTCGGAGCCGTCGGTCGCCACGACCACCGTCTCGAACATACTCGGTCTCGGCGGGGCGACGGCATAAAAGTACGCGGCTGGACTCAATCGACGCGGACGACTCGCATCGGCTGGCCCGTGTACACACGGTCCACGACGTACACGCTCCCGCCGGCTACGATAGGCGCGGACACAGAGGACTCGAAACCGAGATGCCAGCGAGGCTCCCCGTTTTGGACATCGAGCGCAGTGAGTCGGTCGCCCTCGCTGATACAGAGGGCCTCTGGTGTCACTGCGGGCGTCCCCACGACGCCGCGGTCGCTCTCGTACTCCCAGCGCACACACTGCGATTCGACATCGTAGGCGAGGAGTCGACCGCTCCCGTCGTCACGGCGAGACGTGACGAAGAGGATTCCGCCAGCCAGCGCGGGCGGCGTCGGCGCGGCACCCTCGAAGTCGGTACGCCACGCGGTGTCGCCGGTGTCGGCGTCGAGTGCGAACAGTCGACTCTTCGGAGACTTCCCGTCGGCGTCCGTCCCGTTGTGCCCCATCAGTCGGACATCTTCGCGGTGGGCGACGACGAACAATCTGCTCTCGCCGGCGACGACGTGACCGGGAATCCGCCAGTCGTCCGGCACCGGAATCTCGCGCTTCCACGCGATGTTTCCACCGTGGTCGAGTGCGTGTATCGTTCTGGTGTCACCCGAGGTGTCGTTTCTGTCGAAGGTGTAGACGTGGTTCTCGGTGACGGCGGGAGTCGCCCACAGCGTCCGCCACGAGGAACCGTCCGGCCCTTCGACGACGTGCGCGCCGAGTTCCGTGTGCCACTCGGCGGTTCCATCGTCGATTTGGACAGCCCGAACGCCGGTGTTAGTGCAGATATAAACAATGCCCCCTCGGACAGTCGGTGCTATCGGTAACAGAATCCCGCGAAACGAGGCAGTGGTGTCGATGTCCCATCGTACTGTCCCGTCCTCGGTGTCTATTCCCTGAAGAAGAACGTGGCTGTCGGCGTTCTCCGTGAGTGCGACGACGGTGCCGTCGGAAACGGCGACGGGCCATCGAGTCCGGTCGAACTCGTCGTAGCGCCAGCGGACGGTGTCGTCGGCCGCGACTGCGGAGACCGAACCCGTACCCGAATCCGCTACGTAGAGGTCCTCGGCGATAACGGGCGGAAGGAGTGCCTCACTTCCGGGTGAACGCCACCCGACGGTCGAGGGGTCGGCTGGAACGCCGGAACCGGGAACGAAATTCGCGTTCGTGGCCGTCGCGGCGAACTGCGGCCACGTGTCTGGTCCGGTCATTGTCGGAAGGTTTACCGGAGTCAGACAGCCGCTTTCCGAAGCGTCCGTCGTTCCATCGAGGCAGCCAGCGAGTCCGGTAACCAGACACCCCGAAGCGGCGAGTAGGGCGCGCCTCGCCAGTTTCATACTCGCTGAAGTCATCGAACTCTTAATTCGATTATGCAATTTATTTCTCGTATTTTAAACCATTCGTGAGGTGTGTCGGACCCTGAAAGAAGCCTTCGCGAAACGTCCCGGGCGCGGATGGTTTTTTGACCACCCCTCACGAGGGTAGCGTATGGAGGTCGAAACGGTCCTCGTTCCGGTCGACGGGTCGGATGCGGCGATGGAGGCCGTCGAATACGCCACCGCCATCGCCGAGCGCTACGACGCCGTCGTTCACGCGCTGTACGTCCTCGGGGAGAACGCCGCCGCGGCGATGGAGGAGGGCAGCGTCGAGGCCGCCGCCATCGCCGAGCGCGGCGAGCAGGTGATGGCCGGCGTCCGTGCGGTCGCCGACGGCATCCCGGTCGACCACTCCTCGGCGTACGGCTACTCCCAGACGCGGCTCTCTCAACACCCCGGCAGCGTCATCCTCGACGTGACGGAGTCACTGGAGGCCGATTTCGTCGTTATCCCCCGAGAACCGGTCACGGGCGACCCCGAGGCCGTCATCGAGAAGGCCGCCGAGTACGTCCTCGCTCACGCCTCACAGCCGGTGCTGTCGGTGTAGGGCGGGGCTGAGACAAGGAGCATCCGCGCGAACGAAGTGAGCCGCCGGGTCGTTTTTCCCCAAGTTTTTGCGACCGAGTGGTGCCCGCAGCGCGCCGAAGGCGCGCGAGGACACCCGAGGGAGTAAAAAGTGGGTGTTAGTAAGCACTCATCCCCGTCAGCTCCTTGCCGACGATGAGTTTCTGAATCTCGGTGGTGCCGTCAGGGATGGTCATGACGCTGGCGTCCCGGTAGTAGCGTTCGAGTCGGTTCTCGGTTTTTAGCCCCTCGCCGCCGTGGATTTGCAGGGCGTTGTAGGTGGCGTCGACGGAGCGTTCGGCGGTGTAGCCTTTCGCCAGCGAGGAGATGAGGCGGGCGCGGTCGTCGCCTCGTTTGAGCAGTTCAAGCGCGTGCCGCGAGAGGTGCCGCGACGTTTCGAGGTCCCGCAGAATCTCGTACAGTTTTTCCTGGACGAGTTGGGTCGACCCGATGGGGTCGCCGAACGTCTCGCGTTCCTCTGCGTATTCGAGGGCCTCCTCGAAGGCCGCCTGCATGATGCCGACGGCCATGAACGACATCCCCGTCCGCATGAACGAGAACGTCGCGTTGAGGGCCTTCTGTTCGAAGAACAGTTGTGAGACCGATTCGGGGAACGGGACGATTTCCTGCATGTCGGCGCCGTCCATCAGGGCGTTGCCGACGATGTTTGACAGGCGGTTGTCCTCGGGAATCCGCACGTCGTCGAAGTACATCTTCCCGTTGTTGACGCCCTTCCAGCCGAGTTTGTCCATCGTCTCGGTCTCGAACGGTGAGTTCGCTTGGTCGACGAGGAACATGTCCTGTGTGTCGGCTTCGTCGTCGTGGGCGACGACCAGGGCCACGTCGGCGATTGGCGCGTTGCCGACCCACTGTTTCTTCCCTTCAAGGACGTACTCGTCGCCGTCCTTGTAGGCGACGGTGTTGGGTCGGGCGGTGTCGCTGCCGCCCTCGGGTTCGGTGACGGCGAGACAGCCGATACACTCGCCGTCGTGGAGTTTGTCCAACATCGCGTCCTGCGTGACGTCTGCGGCGTGTTGGACGAACACCGACGGGAACGACATCTGCAACGCGACGTTGAGGCTGGGCCACACCCGGGAGACTTCCTCGGAGACGATGGTGAACCGTTCGAGGTTACCGAAGTACTCCTCGGCGACGCCGGGTTCGAAGCCGATGTCGAGTTCCCGAAGGACGCCGGTGTATTCGAGGAACTCTTCGCGGGTCAGCGGCTCGCGGTCGGCCTCGTCGACGATGGGTTCGATGTGCTCTTCGAGGTGGGCCCGAAGGTTCTCGCGGAACTCCCCACCGTCGTCGTCGTAGTACATCTTACTCGAAACTCTCCGAGAGGCTCCCCATGATGGGGGCGAGTTGCGTGCCCGTCGCGACGGGGCCGTCCATCTCGTACTGCTGGCTCATGAACCCCTGAACGGGGTCGATGGCACCGGTGATGAGGCCGACGAGGTTGTCGGCGGGGCCGCTGATTTTCAGCGTCGGGTCCTCCAAGGTGCCGGCACCGCCGGTGAGCGTCTTCTCGGTGCCGTCGACCTGCATGTGGCCGTCCATCGGGCAGTCGGTCGCCTCGAAGGTGACCGTGATGTCCTGGCCGATTTGCTCTTGGACCTCGGGACTGTTCTCGACGATGACCTCCATGCCGGTCCACAGGAAGTTCTGGAAGCCGTCGGCCGTCTCGGGGTTTTCCTCGACGAACGGCGCGACTTCCATCTCGTCCATGCGGCCGACGAGACGGCCGAAGAGGCCGGGGTTCTCCTGGACGAACTCGCGGGTCTGTCCGTCGAGGTCAGCCAGCAGGTCGGGGAGGTCGGCTTCCAGTTCGTCGGCGGACTTTTCGAGCGATGCTTCGATGCGGTCTGTGAGTTCACTCATGGTCGGAGTTCGGGGCGGACGCCCCGTGTACCGAATCGGTTCGGCCGTTCGTCCCTGTGGATTGTTCCTCCCATGGGTGGGTCTTTATGTCACGACGCCGTTCGCTTCATTCGTTACCGATGAGGGCCGTTGCCAAGCGTTTATATCCATGAGTTACCATTGAAAGGTACAATGCGCTACGTTCGGACGGTCATCATCCCTCGGGAGGGCGGGTTACACCCGGTCGACGAGACGCTGGCGGCGGAGCCAAATATCACACGCGAGTTGCTCCACAACATCAGCCTGCTGGACGACGACACCGCTATCACGCTGTTTCAACTCTCCGGTGATGTCGAGCGAATGCGCGAAATCGCCTCCGAGTCCCCCGAAATCCTCGAATACCAGATTTCCGAGGGCGAAGACCACGTCACGATTTACGCCCACTTCGTCCCGAACGACACCGTCGTCGACCTCCTCAGCCTGTTTCGGGAGTACGAACTCATCCTCGATATGCCGCTGGAGTACACCGCCGACGGCGGGTTGCGCGCCCACATCGTCGGCGAGGAGGACGTGATTCGGGAGGTCATCCCGAAAGTCCCCGACGGTCTCGGCCTCAATCTCGAACAGATAAGCGACTACGTTCCCGAGGAGGAACGACTGTTCTCGATGCTGACGCCGCGGCAACAGGAGACGCTGCAGGCGGCCTTGGAGGTGGGCTACTACCGCGTGCCGCGAGAGGCGACCCACCAAGACATCGCCGACCACCTCGACCGCTCTGACGGGACGGTGGGCGAACACCTCCGGAAGATAGAGGCGAAGGTGATGGCCGCCATCGCACCGTAGCGGTTCGTTTTTCAGGAAACCGCTTCGAACGCGCTGTCGACGAGCGAGGGGTCGTAGGTCCACGTGCCGTAGAACTCGCCCGGTCCGCGCTGTTCGGCGACGAGCGCACACTTCTGTCGGTCGTCACCGTCGTGTCCAGCAACTCGAAAATCGCACGACACGCGGGGGACAACTCCTCGCTGTCGTATGAGACCAGACCGCTGTCGGCGAGCAGCGGCAGGTGGTCGTGATACAGTTCGGTTTCGAGTCGGCGCCGCTCGTCCGGCCCGACGACTACCCCCTCGGAAGCGACCCACCCGACGAGGACGTCAACCAACTCCTCGAACGTGGCTTCCCCCCGTCCGAATAGATACCCCAACACCCGTCGACGCTTCGGATTGCCGAGCGCTCGAAAGAGAGCATCCGGAGACGATACGGCGTCGAGTGTGCACCCATTCCATCTCATTTCACCGGCATCCCCCTCCGTAAGTTCCCTTTCGTCAGGCATTTCTGTAACTTCTAGATGTTATGCCACCTTATCACACAGTACAACATTTTTATAAAAATTCTAGTATTAAACTGTCGGAACAATGCTGTTCGTGGGTCGAACAGCACCGCTGTAGAGCGCGGCCGGACCCCACCGAACGGTCGGTCAAACGCCGTCGACGTTCCTCACGGGGGACTGGATAAACGGCCTCGCATACGAGCGCACAGCGTTTGGCCGGCGTGGGAGAAGTTCCGCATATGACCGAACGGCCGCCGTGGTTCAGCGAGTACGAGGACTTCGGTATCGAGGAGTCGCTGGAACCGTATCCCGACCACCCGCTGCATCGGTTCCTCTACGACGCCGCCGAGGACTACCCCGAACAGGGCGTCGTCCAGTCCGGACGGACCGTCACCTACGCGGAGTTACGCGAGGACGCCGACGCCCTCGCGGCCGCGCTTCAGGACCGCGGCGTCGAGAAAGGTACGCGGGTGGCGACGGTGCTGCCCACCTCGGCGCAGTTCGTGCTTGCGACGCATGCCATCTCGCGGGCGGGCGGCGTCCACGTTCCCAACGACTTCCTCGACGCCGACGAGGACCTCGTCTACCGCCTCGAACAGAGCGACCCCGAGGTGCTCATCGGCCACGACGAACACCGCGAACTGCTGGAGCGACTCCGTGAGGCCGCCGCGGTCGAACACCTCATCCTCACCGACCTCGAGGACTACTCGGCGAACCCGCCGGACCACGACCCAGAGGCGGGAATCGAGTGGCTGCCGGCCGTCATCGAGGGAAGCGACGGCGACCCCGACCCCGTCGACATCGACCCGGATGACACCCACACGATACTGTTCACGGGCGGGACGACGGGGCTCCCGAAGGGGTGTCTGCTCACCCACCGCAACCTCGTCGCCAACGCCCTCCAGACCATCGCCGCCCAATCGCGGCTCCCCGACCTGATGCGCGGCCGGGAGTCGGCAGTGCTTTCGTTGCCGATGTATCACTCCTACGGTTACTCCATCGGCAACATGCTCGTGGCGTTGGGATTGGACCTGTTGGTCGTTCCCGACGCCCGCGACACCGAGTTGATGCGGCGCCACGTCGCCGAACACGACCCCATCGTGATGTTCGGCGTGCCGACACAGTTCATGGAAATCGCCGAGGAGGAACTCGAACACGACGTCATCGGTATCGCGGGGTCGGCGCCGCTGGCCTCCGAGACGAAAGAGCGCTTCGGCGAGCGCTCGACGGGCCTCTCACAGGGCTATGGCCTCTCGGAGCTGTCGCCGATAACGCATTTCAACGTCGCCGGGATTCAGGAGGCGCTGATGGGCACCGACGACGACGGTGAGGGCTTCGAGCAACCGACCGTCGGCGTCCCCGTTCCCGACACCGAAGTGAAACTGCTGGACATCGATAGCGGCGAGGAAATCCCGATTGCGGAGGCCGTCGCCGACGAGCGGGAGGCGGAGATGTGTCTGTCCGGCCCCCAGCGCATGAAAGGGTATCTCAACGCGGAGGACCCCTTCGACGACGACGGCTTCGTCGCGACCGGCGACGTGGTGAAAATCGACGAACGCGGGCGGTTCTACGTCGTCGACCGCGTGAAAAACATGATAAACGTCTCGGGGCTGAAGGTGTACGCCGAGGAGGTCGACGAGGTGCTGTTCGGGATGGACGGCGTCCGCCGACCCGCCACCATCGGCGTTCCAGACCCCGAGCGACCGGGCAGCGAGCGCGTGAAGATATTCGTCGAGCGCGAAAACGGCGCCGACATCGATGCCGAGGACCTTCGGGCGTATCTGGACGGACGGGTCCCCCGCCAGGCGATGCCGAAAGAAGTGGAGTTCCTCGACAGCGTGCCGCTGACGGACATCGGAAAGACGGACCGCGAGGCGCTGAAGGAAGACGAGTGAACGCTCAGGCGGAGAACTCGTCGTCGGCGTACACCGCGTCGATGTCGGCGGCGGATTCGGTCAACTGCACCGCCGCCTGGGAGTACTGCATCACTTTCTGCATGTCACCCTCGATGTCGAAGTGGCCGGACATCATGCCGTCGACGACACCGAGTTCGCCCTTCATCAGTTGTTTCCACGTCTCGTTGTCGGCGATGAGTTTGAAGCCGGCGTCGACCTCGTCTTCGCTCTCGATGAAGCGCGCTTCGGTACACTTCCCGCCCTCCAGTCCAAGGAAGGCGTAGCCGACGTAGGTTCCGTTCTCGTCGCTGACGTAGGTGTCGATTTCCTCGTCGAGGAACTCCGGCATCGCCTCGGTGTCGAGGTCGTCGATGGGCATCTCACGCATCTCGAAGATGAAGTCGCCGTTGAAGTCGATGCCCCAATCGGCGCCCATCTCGGCGTACTGCTCGTTGTCGTTGATGCGCTGTCGGTACTCCTCGAACCATGCCTGACTCGGGAAGATGAGTTCTTCACTATCTGATTGCGACATTGTGATTCGTCTGCACGTCGTTCGCCCCACCGTTGGCCCTACCTCCGCGAATCCGAGGGAGTTTAAATACAGTCGTCGATGGAAGGCAACTGGCCACGCGATAGGGAGTATCGACACGTGATGTGTTTTGAGTCAGATTCAACCGTTCGGGGGTTGTTGTTTCGGGTGGCCGGTTCCGCGAACGCCGTGGTCGCGCCCCGCGACCGCACGCCCGTTCGGCCTCTGACATACCGTCGAACCGTGGTCCACGTCTCGCGGAATCGGCCGTGTTCTACGGAAGTCACTCGTCCCGTCGTTCGAGCGCGCGCGTGGCGACGCGGAGGCGCTCGATGTCGGTATCGACGGGCCCTCGGAGCGCACGCCGGAGGGTCCGCTCGGGCGAGTACCCGACGACGTGCTCTTCGAACGTCTCGATGTCGACGCCGAAGCGTCGCCTGACGGCGCGGTCGGCCCGCTCGCGTTCGCTCGCCTCCTCGTCGTCGACCGTTTCCGCCAATTCCGCCCGCCGTCGTTCCCACGCCGACGCCTCGATGTCGGCGTAGTTGCGGGCAGCTTCGGCGTTTTCGAAACCCGCCGGTGCCTGCTCGGCGACGAAGTATCCCCAGAGGTCGCCTTCGACGTGGTGTTCGACGAGGCGCTGGAGTTGTGCGATTCGTTCCTCGGGCGCGCCGCGGTCCGCCGGCGGGTCGGCACCCAACGCCTCGTAGTGGTCCTGTATCGCGTCGTGGAGGTCGCGCTCGATGCCAGCGAGGGCGGCGGCGACGGCGCGCACTTGGTCGCTGTCGGCGGGGTTCCCGAGGGCGGCCAGCAGGTCCATACCACGGGGACGCACCGAAGGGTAACGTTACTTTCGTCGACCGCTCGGGAGACACCGCGCGATAGCAACGGCCTACTCCCCCGCAAGCGCCCGAAGGGTAGCGGTAACGAAGGCGACGGGAGCGTAGCACCCAAAAGATGCGACTCGAACGACTCTCGCTTGCGGAGTGGGACGACGCCCTTCCGGACCACGGAATCGAACCGTTCTATGCCCCCGAAGCGCTGGAAGTGCTGGACGACCACACCGCCAGCGACCTACAGCTGTTTGCGGGGTTCAACGGCGACCGTCCGGTGGCGCTGCTGCCGGTGTTCGGCCGGTCGACCCCACTCGGACGGGTACTCACGTCGCCGCCGCCCGGGGGTGGGCGTCTCGCGGCTCGGTCCCGTACTCATGCCGGCCAGCCCCAAACGGGAGAAACTCAACCGCGAGTTCACCGACCTCGTCGTGGATGCGACCCGTGCCGACTCGAGGGCGACGCTGCTTCGGATGGTGTGTCCCACCGCGTACGGCGACCCCCGACCCTCCGTCTGGGACGACCTCGACATAGAAACCCAGTGGACCTATCGGCTGAGCGTCGACGACCGGACGCCGGATGAACTGCTCGCGGAGGCATCGCTCTGCGTGACCGACTCGGCGACGATGGCGATGGAGGCAGCGGTGTTGGGAACACCGACCGTCCGGTCGAACTCCATCGATGCCGGCGGCGAGTTCGGCACGCTCTCTGCGGTCGCCAGTTACGGCCTCATCGAACAGGTACCGGCGACTGACGTCGTCGCGGCCGCACGGTGAGTGGCGAGTGACCCCGACGCCGCCGCGCGGTGGGCCGAGCGTCGACGGGAACTGCTCGACGACACAATCGACGTGACCGCCTACGAACTGGCGGTCGTCCGAGAGGTCGCCGATGGCTGAGGATGCCACCTTCCATCTGTGTCTCACACACGACGTCGAACAGGTGTACAAGCGGTTCGGCGCCATCTACGGCACGCTTCGGGACCGCAACCCACGGCACCTGAAAGCGTTGCTCCCGGGAACAGAGCCGTACTGGCGCTTCGAGGACGTGATGGCTATCGAGGACGACCTCGGCGTCCGCTCGGCGTTTTATTTCCTGAACGAACAGCGCCTCCGTGACCGGCCGGTTCGGGAGTGGCTCTCGGCACGGAGCTGGCAGCTGTACGGCGACCGTTACTCCGTCAGCGACCCGGACATCGCCGACGTCATCCGCCGGCTCGATTCGGGCGGCTGGGAGGTGGGGCTGCACGGGTCCTACGAGTCCTACCGGGAGCCACAGCGCCTCCGGGCCGAGAAGGGCGAACTCGAAGCGATTCTCGGCGGCAAGGTGGTCGGCGGCCGGCAGCACTACCTGAACCTCGACGTACCGGATACGTGGGAGATGCAGGCCGACGTCGGACTCCGGTACGACGCCAGTCTCGGCTCCTCGAAGACGTACGGCTTCGACCACGGCTACACCCCGGCTCGACCACACGGCGGGGGCGGAGATGGGACCGAACAAGTAGCGGCCGCCGCCACGCCTACACGAACACGACCGGCCGAGAGATAATCCACAGCGACAGCACCGTGTATCCGACCATCAGGACGACAAGCGGGATGTGGCCGCGGCCAGCCGAATCGCCGTATCGCTCGACTGCGACGCGGTGGGCGGCGACGACAGCGACGACGTGGCCGAACACGACGAGCGCAACTTGGGACCCCCAGAAGGCTGGCATCGAGAGCCACCCGAGCGGGTCGAGCGGCCCGACGGCGGGCCCACGGGAACTGGCGGCGATTTCGAGCAGCTTGGCGAGGCTCCGAAGGACGTAGGGGTAGTTGTGGGCGATTTCGTAGGCGGCCGCAATCGGAAGGATGGTCGGGGCGAAGCCGTACAGCGCGTCGACGACGGAACCGTCGGCGGGCCGTCCGAGACGTTCGACTGCCCACCCGGTAAAAGCGAACGTCGCGACGAATCCAACGAGGCCAGCGGCGTACAGGAAGATGGCTGTTTCGGGACCGGTACCGAGTGCGTCCCGGGTCGCGAACAGGACCGTCTGGAACGCCCGGAGGTTGGTGAAGCCGTCGAAGCTCACCGTGTACACCATCGCGACGACGAAGACGACGCTCGCGACGCCGTAGACGGGGTCGCGACACCCCTGCCACGGCGGGCGGGCGGCGACGGCGTATCCGCCGTCGTCGGTCCGAGACCACTCCAGGGGCGCCACCCGACCGAACAGACGATAAAATACCGCAAGCGGGTCCGCTCGCCGGAGCCACGACCGCCCGAAACAGCCCGCGCCCACGACCATCGTGAGGCCGTAGGCCGCGACGACGGCGGTCGTCAGCCGCGGCGACCGGGGAACGACCGTCAGCGTCTCGGTGACGCCGACGAGAGCGAGAAAGCCGACGAGCGCCGGCCACGTCCCGAACGCCGTCGGGTAGGAGCCGAGCAGGGCGACCGGGCCCCCTTCGAGGCGAACGAGGCCGTCGTAGACCGCCTCCCACGGCGACAGCGTCGGCCATGGGGTTCCGAACAGGATGGCCAGGAGGGCGACCCCTCGGAACCACACCGGCCAGACGAACACCGTCGCGGCGTTCTCGGCTGGCACCTGTTGCCCGACGACGCCGGCGACGAGAGCCGCGAGCACGGCGAGAAAGAAGAGCCCGCGGGTCACGCCTCGGAGTGGCCCGGCGACCGACGACGGGACCGTCAACAGATGGCGGCGATGGGGAGACTCGGTCGGTTCCGGGGAGCGGGCCAGCCACAGCGCCGTCACCGCGACGGTGACGCCGGCACCGACGAGGAGCAGCCACAGCGGAATCGGCGCATCGAATCGAGAGCCGGTCACGTCGTGTGCGGCGGCCACGCCGGGACCGACGGCGAACGCGGCGACAGCGACGATGCCGACAGCGAGCGACGACGTGGGCCGGCGGTGAACCATTCGACCGAGGGTAGTCACCGACGACCCAAAAGCCGCTCTGGTTCGTGTCTCGAACGTCCGTTTCCGATGAATACGCTTTTGCGCGGCGATTCCCGAGGAACGACAGATGCGCGTCCGCACAGCGGTCGTCCTCGGCGGGTTGCTCGTCATCCTCGGCGCCGGCCTCGTCGTCGGGTTGGGTGGCATCGGCGCCTCGCCGTTCGGCGGCACTTTCGAGGAGTCGTGGGTGAGCGACACCCCGCGTGAAAACGAGTTCAACCACCACGCCATCGGTGCCGGGAGCGATGGTGACGTACTCGTCGCGCCGGTCACCGAACAACCCGGTGACGATGCCGAGTTGACCGACGCCTCCTGTTCGCTCGTCCGACTCGCCGCCGACGACGGCGAGACGCTGTGGCGGGACGGAATGCCGCCGGAGGCGTGTTTCACCCACGCGCTCACCGAACCGGCCATCGACGACATCGACGGCGACGGGAAACGGGAGGTCGCCGTCGCGACAACCGAGGAGGCACTCGTCGTCTACGACGGAACGGACGGCAGCGAGCAGTGGCGCGTCCCGCTGTCGACGTACGGCTACGCGCGGCCGACGATAGCGAACGTCACGGCCGCAGACGGGCCCGAAATCGTCGCCAGCGACATCGGTGGCGGCGTCGTCCTCGCACACAACAACGGAACCGTCGCGTGGCGGGTCGCGCTGAACGAAACCGTCGGCGAGCGGCAGTCGGTGTATCAATCAGCCATCGTCGAGGACTTCGACGGCGACGGCCGACCCGAAATCCTCGTGGGGACCACCGAAGCGTTGGTGTTGCTTTCCGCCGATGGAACGGTCGAGTGGCAGCGCGACGACGCCGCACGGTACGTCGCAAGCGTGGAAACCGACGGCGGCGCACGGATAGTCGCCGCCGGAACATCGACCATCCGGGCCCACGACGGAGCCTCCGGCACAGAGACGTGGAACCGGTCGATTACGAACGGCCGCATCCACACCGTCGCCGACGGGGACGGCGACGACACTCCCGAAGTGTACCTCGGACGAATCGAAAGCGAGGTCGTCGTCTTGGATGCCGAATCGGGCGACACGGAGTGGTCCACGACGGTGTCGGGCGAGGACACCATCGTCGCGGCGCCCCGACTCGGTGACGTGACCGGCGACGGCCGGCCCGAAGTCCTTGCCGCGGCCCGAACCGGGACCGTCACCGCCCTCGATGCCGATTCCGGCGGGGAAGTGGCCGTCTACGAGCGCGCCGTACCCGTCTGGACGTTCGTTACCCCCGCCGACATCGACGGCGACGGCCGCGATGAGGTGTTGGTCCGCTACGGCGACGGTCGCGTCGTCGCCCTCGAATACGCGTCTTAGTAGCCGCTTCGGCCACTTGAGCGAGGTTTTGTTCACGCCGAAACCTGCAATATAGTCCACATCCTTTACTATGGGGCCATCTGACAGTGCTGTATGATTCTCTGTGTCGACCCGAGCGAGGACGACCGCGAGGCGACGCGGGCGGCCCTCGATTCTACCTACGAGGTCCGGACTGCAGCGTCGCTGTCCGATGCGCAGGGCGTACTCTCCGAGCGGCCCGTCGAGTGTCTCGTCACGGAGTACGACCTCTCCGACGGCACCGGGTTGGAGTTGGTTCGAGCGGTGCGAAACGACGCGCCGGACGCCGCGTGTATCCTGTTTACCGACACGACGCTGGACGAAATCGACACCGCCGCGTTCGGTGACGTGGTCGCGGAGTATCTCCCGAAAGACGACCCCGATGCCCACGATGAACTGGCGTCGCTCGTCGAACACGCACTGCTGTTCCGGGACCAGACGGCGTATCCGCTTCCGGACGACGAGGACGCGCGAGTGGCGGCGCTCGAACGGTACGCGACCGACCCCGAATCCCTCGGCGACTCCCTCGACCGACTGACCGAACTCGCCACGGCACTGTTCGACCTCGACGCCGCCGCCATCGGCCTCATCGACGCCCACGAACAGCGATTCCTCTCCTGTTTCGGCATCTCTTTCGGCCCGGTCGAACGCGAGGAGACGGTCTGTACCTACGCACTGCTCGACGAGGGGGTGACCGTCATCGAGGACACCAGCGAGGACCCACGGTTCGAGGACAACGAGGGGCTACAAGCCGCCGACATCCGATTTTACGCGAGCGCGCCCATCACGACGCCTGAAGGACACACCATCGGGACGTTCTGTGTGTACGGCGACGACCCGCGAACGGTCTCCGAACGCGAGCGCGAACTGCTGTCGCTTCTGGCCGACGAGGCGATGGAGCAACTGGTGTTGCGTCGACGGCTCCGCGACTCCGGAGGTGAGCGCGATGAGTGACGACTACCGGTTCACCGACTTGCCGCTGGACGATATTCGACCGGGTACCAGCGTGCTCGTCTCCGGTCCGACCCACGACGGCTCCCGGAGTCTCGGTATGCAGATGCTCGCGGGTGAGTACGACGAGGGCGCTATCATCGTCACGACGAACCAGCGCGCCTCCCGGATGGCTGAGGACTGCCAGCGATTCGGCATCGACGTTCGAGACGACCGAACCGCGATTCTCGACTGCGTCGGAGACGACGACGACCCGGACGTGCCCGCTCGTGTGTTGCCCGTCTCCGGTCCCGCCGACCTGACGGGTATCGGAATGCGGTTCTCGGACGTGTATCGGGAGTTCAAAACCACGGACATCGACCGCGTTCGGACGGGACTCTGTTCGGTGTCGACGCTGTTGTCGTTCGGCGACCTCCGGACGGTGTCTCGATTCGTCCACACGCTCGTGGGCCGTATCGACAAAGTCGACGGACTCGGCGTGTTCGTCGTCGACCCCACCGGACACGACGAACGGGCCATCAACACGCTCGCGCAGTTCTGTTCGGGACAAATCGAGGTTCGCGACCGCGACGGCAGTGCCGAACTCAGGACACGGGGACTGTCCGACCAACCCCGGGAGTGGACGCCGTTCGACGCGTTCCCGTGAACACCACAGTGGGTCAGACCAACTCGAAGGATTCGGGAACCGTCCGTCCATCCCGGTAGCGTTCGAGGTAGTAGACGACGCCGGGTTGATGTGCCGCGCCGACGATGAGGTGGACCTCCTCGGTGTCGTCGTTGTGGAAGACAGCGTAGTCGGCCATCCGCTCGTTTCGGGCGTGGGTGACTATCTCCAGTTCCGGGTCGTGTCCTCGGAGCCACTCGCGTTCCAGCGGTTGTGGGAGGAAGTTGCGCTCGTAGTATCGCTGGAGGGCGCCGAGTCGCTCGGGGTTGCGACTCGCCTCGCTGCTGAGCGCGAACGCCTCGTAACTCTTGCCGACCGCGAGGTCCGTGTGGGTGGTCAGGAAATCCGCCGCCACGTCGCCGAGGACGCGTTCGAAGGCTTCGCCGTACACCGGCGTTCCGGAGTCGATGAGCGAGAAGGTGGCCTCCCGGAACGTCTCCGTGACCCCGGGAAGGTTCTCCAACAGCGCGTCGACACCGGACTCCGGCAGCGACTCCAGATGCGACGGCAAATCGAGTTCCGCACACCGTTGCATCGCCCACCGGTAGTCGTCCATCTCACAGGTCGAAGGGAAGTCCTCGAAGTACATCGGCCGGATGCCCTGCTCGCAGTAGACGACGGCACCGCGGTCCTGAAACGCCGAGACGTGCTCGCGGAGGAACGACCGCTCCTCGTCGGTGTCGGCGTGGGTGACGCCGTGGACGTGGAAGGCGTGGCCGTCGACGACGACGCGAGTTCCCGGAAGCCCCTCGTCGTCGGAGTCGGATGCCTGCGTTCGCCGGATGGCCGCCTCCCACACCGCCTTCGCCCGGAAGTACGCCTCGTGGACCGAATCCGTCTCGAAGTGTTCGGCCAACTCCTCGAGGCCCTCGGCGGTTCGAATCGCGTCGATTCGGTCGGCGGGGTCCGCTCGGTCCATCAGTTGTTCTGTGTGTTCGGCGGCAATCAAAGCGTCTTCGCTGTGCGCGTGTCATACCCACACACGAAAGAGACGGTCGGCGGACCGAGGACCGTTCACCGCGAGGCGAGGACGAGCAGCGCCGTGGCGTCTGTGACCGCCTTCGGCGAGATATCTTGGTCACCGTCGAACCGAACAATCGCCCCGGCATCGAGTTCGTGCGTCGAGTCGTCGAGAACGAGGTCGAGACGCCCCTCCAGCAGATACAGCACGATGTGTCGGTCGGGGTGGCGGTGGGCCGGTATCTCCTCGCCGGCCGAAAGCGACAGTCGAACCGTCCGGGGTTCGGTTCCCGGAAACACGTTCGCCTGCGGCGTCGAGTCGAGGTCCGAGAGGTGGCGTTTCGTGGGCACGTTCGGCGTTCGAGCGCCGACCACGTCCACCCGTCGCCGAACATGTTCGTGTCTCAGTCGCTGGGATTCCGCACAGCCGTTGTTATGTGGCGTGACGAGGATTACCCATGGAATACGACGACCCCGAAGCAGGCCGCGTCGTTGCCGAGCGGACCCGCGAGTTCATCGACGACGTTGTCGTTCCGAAAGAGCGTTCCATCGCCAGCGGCGGCGACGTGTCCGCACACACCGTCAAGGAACTGCGGGACGCCGCACGGGAGTACGAGGTGTACGCGCCCCAAATCGACGCCGAGTACGGCGGGCTCGGCTTGAGTTTTCGAGAGGCGTTGCCCGTCTTCGAGGCCGCCGGCCGCTCGCTGCTCGGGCCGCTCGCCCTCCGGGTCGACGCCCCCGACGAGGGGAACATGCACCTGTTGGAACTCGTCGGCGACGACCTCCAGAAGGAGCGGTATCTCCAGCCGCTCGTCGACGGGACGATGCGGTCGGCGTTTGCGATGACCGAACCGCAACCCGGTGCAGGGTCGGACCCGAAGATGATTCGGACACGCGCCGAGCACGATGGGGACGAGTGGGTCATCGACGGCCACAAGTGGTGGACGACACAGGGCGTCGAGGCCGACGTGTTCGTCGTCCTCGCCCGAACGGACCCCGAGGTCCACCCCTACGAGGGGTGTTCGCTGTTCCTCGTCGACGCCGAGACGCCGGGTGTCGATGTGGTTCGGAACATCCCCCACATGGGCGGCGGGCCGACGGGGAAGAGCCACGCCGAGGTGAAATTCGAGAACGTTCGCGTCCCCGACGAACACCTCCTCGGCGAGGAGGGTGAGGGCTTTGCCGCCGCCCAGCGGCGTCTCGGCCCGGCACGGCTGACTCACTGTCTGCGGTTCTCCGGTGTCGCCGACCGCGCCCTCGACATCGCGGCGGCGTACCTCTCCGAGCGGGAGGCCTTCGGCACGCCGCTTTCGGACAAGCAGGCCCAGCGGTTCGCCATCGCCGATTCGGGGACGCGACTCCACGCCGCCCGGACGCTCGTGCGCCACGCCGCCGACCGAATCGAAGCGGGCGAGGAGGCACGCACCGAAGTCGCGATGGCGAAGACGTTCACCGCCGAAGTCGTCCAGGAGGCCGTCGACAACGCCGTCCAAGCCTGCGGCGGCAGCGGCATCGGCAAGGACCTCCCGCTGTCGGATTTCTACGAGTCGGTTCGTGCCTTCCGTATCGTCGACGGCGCCGACGAGGTTCACAAGCGCGTCGTCGCCCGGGAGTTGCTCGCCAACCCGCCGACGGAGGAACTCGACGTGCTTCCGACGTTCGAGAGCCGGACCGTCGAGTAGCCGTGTCGACTCTCAGGAACTGGGACGCCGACTACCGATTGAAACCCACGGGTGCCGTATTCATGAGTATGAAGGGTGGACAACGGCACACACGGAGGGGACTGACCAGATGACCGCCGACGGACTCCAGTTGGCCGTGGTCGTGGCCAACACGGTGACGCTCGTCGTCGGCGGGTTCGTGACGCTGCTCGCCGTCCGGGCATACCGACGAACCGGCTCGCGGTCGCTTCGGGCGCTGTCGGCCGGCCTCGGCTGTATCACCGGCGGGACGCTGCTCGGGGGGCTACTGCACCAATCGGAACTCGCCTCGCTGCTCGTCGGTGTCACCGTCCACAGCGCCTCCATCGCCCTCGGGTTCCTGCTGTTGGCGTGGTCGCTGTTCGGCCCCGATGCCGCCTTCGAGCCGCAACTCACCACGTCGAGGGACGAGCAGTGACTTACCTCCGGTTTCGGCGCGCCCAGAACACGGCGAGCAACACGACCGCGTGAGCGACGGCGCCGGCCAGCGCCAGCCACCGACCACCCTCGACGGCCGCCTCCGTGCCGACGAGCAGTCCACCGCCCTCCGCGACGACGCCGACGGCGAGCAGGGCGACGGCGACCCCTGCGGTTCGGTCGTCGACCCCCATCGCCGAGGCGACGGTCGGCGGATAGAACTGGTATTCGACGCCGACGACGGCGAGGCCGAGAAAGCCGAGCAACGCGAGGCGAGCGTGGGCCGAAGCGACCCCGGGACGGATTCCGCCGACCGCCATGTAGACGCCGAGCAGTGCGACCCCCGCCGCGGCGACGGCGGCAACGGCGACGGTGTACAGCCCGATTCGACGCCGATCGCTCCGGAAGAACATGTCGACGTAGGCGACGGCGAACCCGAGGAGAGCGAGCGCCTGAACGCCGGCACCGAGGTGGAACCACCCGCCGCCGCCGAAGGAAGTCGTCAAAAGGAGCGGCCCGGCCGCGCCGGCGGGGAGGACGACGGCCACGAGCGGCCACCGCGGTTCGACGACGAGGAATCGAGGCAGCAGTCGGAAGCCGAGCGTGAACACGAGGAGCGCGGCCGTCCCGGCCGCGAAGAGGTGAGTCACCGGCGGGCCACCGGTCGGGAGTGGACCGAATCCGACATCGAGCGACAGCACCGACCCGAGGAGGAGGTAGCCGAGCGCGACCGGGACGAAGGCGTTGGCGAAGCGGTCGACCCGCCGTCTGTCGGCCTTCGCGTCGCTGGTCCCGGTTTCGCCGCCGGAGAGGTTGTCGCGGACGCTCCAGACGAGGGTCCCGACGAAGACGAGACAGCCGAGCGCCCACAGCGCGGCGCCGACGGTTCCCCACAGGGTCGGAACGAGCCCGACCGCCTCGCCCGCGACGGCGGCGGTTCCCAGAACCGCGAGCGGGAAGTGAACCGCCGGCGCTCGCGGGAACGCGAGCGCTCGGTCGAAGTAGGAGGGAACGAGCACGTAGGCCTTCCCGAACACCGTATGCAGGACGAAGCCGTACAGGCCGACGACGACGGCGGGGCGGCCGACGCCGGCGACGACCGCCGCCTGCCAGCAGACGAACCACCCGAGACCGGCGAGTACGAACAGCCGCGTCCACCGCGCAGTCGTCGAGGAGGCGCTCATCGGCGGCGGTTCGTGGCCAAACGTGAAAGTCCTCGGGGGCGCCGCGCCCGCTCAGTCGGCATCTGCGGTCGTCGGCGGCGCTCCCCGGCGCTCCTCGGCGTCGAGATAGCACTGCGGGTCCGGACCGAAGAGGCCGTTGCCGGCCGACAGCGCCCGGAGTCGGGAGCCGCCGCGGCAAACCTCTTGATAGCGACACTCCGCACACCGGCCACGGAGGCGCTCCGAGCGGTTCCGAAGCGCCGCCAACAGCGGGTTCGACTCGTCCTCCCAGATGTCGCCGAAGGACCTGTCGCGGACGTTGCCGAGGCTGTAGGTGCGCCAGAACTGCGTCGGGTGGACGTTGCCGCGGGAGTCGACGGCGGCCACTCGCTCGCCTGCGGGGTCGCCGCCGTTGCGCTCCAGTCGGTCGTAAACGCGCCGTGCGGCCACCTCTCCGAACCGTTCGCGGGCGTACTCGACGAGGAACCCGGCATCGGCGTAGTTGCCGACCAAAAGCGTCTCTATATCGTCACCCGAGCGGTGGGCCTCGACAGTTCGGTCACACAGCGTTCGGACGACCCGGCGGCGCTGGTCGTCGGTCAAATCGACGCCTTCGAGGTCGGCACCGCGGCCGCTGTAGGCGAGATGATAGAAACAGAACCGGTCGACGCCGACCTCACGGAGCAACTCGATGACCCCTTCGAGGTCGTCGACGTTCCGACCGGTGACCGTGTACCGTAGGCCGGTCTTGAGGCCGACATCGAGACACGACTCGATGCCGTCGATGGCGGCGTCGAAGGCGCCGTCGACGCCGCGGAACTCGTCGTTGCGCTCGGGGAGGCCGTCGACGGACACCCCCGCGTAGGCGAGGCCCGCTCGCTTCAGTTCACGGGCGCGCTCGACGGTCAACAGCGTCCCGTTCGTCGACAGCACCGGGCGAAGTCCCTCGTCTGCGGCGTGGGCGACGAGTTCCGCGAGGTCGTCTCTGACGAGCGGTTCGCCGCCGGAAAAAAGGACGACGGGGACGCCGTAGTCGGCCAACTCCGAGAGGAGCCGTTTGCCCTCCTCAGTCGTCAGTTCGTCCCCGCTCGGCCGCTCCGGTCCACCTGAACCCGCATAGCAGTGCGCACAGCGCAGGTTACAGCCGTTCGTGGTGTTCCAGACGACGACGGGCCGTCGCTGTGGTGCCGTCGAGACGGGGTCGGTGTCGCCGGTGTCGACATCGTAACGGAGTCGGTTCCCGCCTGCGGCGTGGTCACACAGCAGCGTGCTGACCGAAATCACGTCAGAACCCCTCCGTGGTTCGTGGCTCCTCCCGCGGCACGTCGGCGGAGGCGCCCTCGGCCCCGTGAGTGCTGAACCGCGACATCTCTTCGGCGGGACACACCCAGATGTCGGTGGCGTACCACGCGAACAGCCGACTGGCCAGTTCGTGGGCCGTCTCGGCGCCGCGGGCGCGGACGCTCCCGGCGTGGCGTATAGGGTCGTCGCCGGCGTCCCGGACGAACACCTCCCACTCCCGGCCGGTGGGTGCCCGTTCGCCGCCCTCGGTTCGGCTTCGTTCCGGTCGTTCGACCATGGCGGGCGTCGGTCCGCCGTCGGCAAATCGATTTCCCCGAAGATGTTCGCCACAATCGATAGCCGGGAGTCGGTTCTCCGTTCCAAGATACGACCGCATTCGAACCCCGAGTTCCCTCCTCACCACGGAACGCCCTCGTCCGAATCGGTCGCCGCAACGCCGTCCGGGAGCGGGCCGTCGTACCCCTCGGGAACGTACGGACACAGGGGATCGCTTTCGAGCGGGTCGCCGGTGGTCGCGAACGCCCGCGAACGACTCCCGCCACAGACACCTCGGTAGGGGCAGGCGCCACACTTCCCGCGCAGTCGGTCGCGGTCCCGAAGCCGCTCGAACAGCGGCGCACTCCGGTACGTCGAGACCAGCCCCCTCTCCCGGACGTTGCCGGCGGATTTCGGCAGGAACCCCGAGGGGAACACCTCGCCGGTGTGGGAGACGAAGGCGAAGCCGTCGCCGGCGACGATGCCCGACCGTCGGCCGAGGCCATCGGTGTCGGTCGGGGCGTCACCCACTGCCGGTTCGGAACCTTCCCGTTGGAGTCCGACGCGGCGGTAGTGTGGTGCTTCGGTCGTCTTCACGCCGAACGGCGCCTCGTCGGCGACGGCGTGGAGCCACTCCATGACCGACTCGGCGCGGTCGGGGCTGACGGCCTCGAGTCGACGGCCCCGACCGACGGGGACGAGGAAGAACACCGACCAGAGGACGGCGCCCAACTCGGCGACGATGTCCCGAACCGCCGGCAGCGTCTCGACGGTCGCCGCACAGACGGTCGTGTTGATTTGCAAGGGGAGGCCGACCTCGCGGGCGGCTTCGGCGGCGGCTTTCGTGCGCTCGAAACTTCCCACCTCCCCCCGGAAGGTATCGTGAACGGCCGCGGGGCCGTCGATGCTGAGCGCGAGTCGTCTGAGGCCAGCGTCGGCCACCTCACCGACTCGGTCGGCCGTCAGCGACGCCGTTCCGCTCGGGGTGAGCGTCATCCGGAGGCCGGCGTCGCTGCCGTAGGCGACGAGGTCCCGAACGTCCTCCCGAACCATGGGGTCACCACCCGAGAGGACGACCAGTTGCCCGTCGCCGAAGCGGCGGGCCGCATCGAGCAGTCGTTTGCCCTCCTCGGTCGTCAACTCCTCGGGGTGGCGCTGGGGGCGAGCGGACGCCCGGCAGTGGTCGCAGGCGAGGTCACACGCCTGAGTCAACTCCCAGACGAGAACGAACGGGCGGTCGTCGGTGTCGACCGGAGCGACCGGCGGTCCCTCGGAAGTGGGCGCTTTCCTCGACATACGTCGTCGTTCGTCTCACGCCCCCGAGAGTGCCGTCCCGAACCTGTTCGGGAGAACACACTGGAGCGTCCCCCGCCACGGTTCGAGTATGTCCGGGACGATAACCGACCCACCGATAGCGGCGTGGCGGCGAGCGCTTGCCGCCCCGGAGGACCGACCGACGGAGTTCCTCGATGTGCGCGAACTCCCGCCGCCGGAACCGCTCCAGCGGACGCTCGAAACGGTGCCGGAACTCGGCGACGACCTGCTGTTGCAGTTGAACGACCGGGCGCCGAAGTTGCTGTACCCCAAACTCGACGACCGGGGGTTGCAGTACGACACGGTGACCGTCGAGGACGGCGTCGTGACCGCCATCTGGCAGTGAGTGCGACTCGGCGACTACTTTTTCGGCAGGCGAGCGACGAACTCTTGGGGACCGCGCTGTTCGACCTCGTAGCCCTCGGCGTCGAAGGCCTCTACCTCCGCGCTGAACTCGTAGAACAGCGGCTTCGGGTCGTGGTCGTTGCGTATCGTCAGCGTCTCGCCGGCGTCTAACTCCTCGAAGGCCTCGTGAATCGTCGGGTGGCGTTCGGTCGGCGCGAGTTCGCGAACGTCGAGTGTCGACTCGGACATACCCGCCACTCGACGGCGGAGTTGGGTGGACGTTCCCCCGATTATGTTCGGTTCGAGAGCATCGTCGGCGAGTCGGTCTGGGCCTCGATGTCGCCTCGCGGGACGAGGTTCTGTTCGGTGAACCGGCGGATGACCCGCCCCTCGGCGCGGTGGAGCGTCTCGCTACACGTCGATTTGGCGAGCCCCACCGCGTCGGCGAGTTCGGTGAGCGAACACTCCCGCGGCGTGTCGTAGTAGCCACACTCGACGGCCGTCAACAGTAACTCGGCCTGTCGCTTCGAGAGCAGTCGGTCGGGGTCCGTGTCCTCGTGGACGGCCTCGACGGTGTAGGAGAGTCCGAACCGGTCGAGTTCCTCGCCGAGGGTCGATAGTCGGTCGTGGGAGGCCCGAACCTCGATTTCGGCGGTGCCCTCCCGAATGACCACCGGCGGTTCGATGGGGATACCCGAGGCCTGCGCCGACAGCAACAACAAGGGGGCGGTCGTCTCGATTTGGACGACGACGCGGCCCGCGGACTGCTGGAGCGGCTCGGCATCATTTATTTGAGGGTTTTCGACCATCGAGCGAATCACCGGATCCAGCTCGGGGGCAGTAATCTCGACGAGTGCGAACCCAACGTCGTCGGTGGGCATCGTCGCGAGCACGCGAAACGTCGCGTCGGCGTGCGTCGTCGTCACCTGGTGAATCCAGGTTCGCTCCGGGAGGTCAATGGTGAGTTCGGCACGTGGCATACCCAAGGGTACGGAACGCGACGGGAAAGCCCCGTCGTCGCCTCCCAGATGTTGGGATTCAATCCGGCGGCGAGTGCTGCAGGTGACTGCAACGACGGTTGCCGCAGGCTTCCTCGCCGGTGCGGTCGCCGTCGGCGCGGCGTTCCTCGCAATTGCCGTGCTCGTCTCGACGCTGGCCCGCGAGAAGACCCACGCCCTCGGCGGCGTGTTGCTCGTGTGGGTGTGGTTCGTCCTCGTCCACGACCTGCTGGCGCTGGGCGTCGTCGCGGCCTTCGAGTTGCCGGAGGCGGTGCTGAGTGTGTTCGTCCTCACCAACCCCACGAGCATCTTCCGCGTGCTCGTGTTGGGCCAACTGGGAACGACCGCCGGGAGCGGGTTCGCGGCCGTCCTCTCGACGACGGGGCTTTCGACACCAGGACTCGTCGCCGCGCTCCTCGCGTGGTGTGTCCTCCCGGTGGCCGCGGCCGGCCTGTTGGTCTCCCGGCGGCGATTGTAGGGAGTCCGACTGTTCCACGACCTTCGAATCCGCTGCCCGAACCGTCGAAGCGCTGACGTACCACCAGCACCTCTATCGGGTGACTGTGTCGCAGCATCGACGGCACCACACTACACGATGACTCACAGCGACCCTGCGACGTACGTTGCCGAGAATCGGTCGGAACTGGTGCGGACGACGCTCGATGTACTCGCCGTCGACACGTCGAACCCGCCCGGCGACACGCGCGCGCTCGTTGAGAGCATCGAATCGGAATTCGACGGATTGGGCGTCGAAACCGAACGGTTCGCGGTCGACCCCGCGAAGCCGAACCTCCTCGTACGAGTTCCGGGTGACGGCGACCGGACGTTCTGTTTCAACGGCCACCTCGATACGGTGCCGTTCGACGCCGAAACCTGGGAGTACGACCCCCTCGGCGAACGAGTCGACGACCGCATCTACGGCCGCGGCGCGACCGACATGAAGGGGCCGCTGGCTGCGATGCTGCTCGCACTGCGGGCGTTCGTCGAAGCCGACGGGAAGCCGCCGGTCGACCTCCTGTTCACGTTCGTCAGCGACGAGGAGGTCGGCGGCGACGCGGGCCTTCCCGCGCTGTTGGCGGCCGACCGCCTCGACGCCGACGCCTGCGTCATCGGTGAACCGACCTGCTCGGACGGCCGATACTCCGTCGTCGTCGCCGACCGCGGGAGCATCTGGTTGACGCTGGAGGCGACCGGCGAGGCTGCCCACGGGTCGCGGCCGGTTCTCGGCGACAACGCCATCGACCGCCTGTACGGTGCCGTAACGACGCTTCGGGAGCGGTTCGGGAAGCGCGAACTCGACATCGACGCCACGGTCGAACCGATACTGGAGGAGTCAATCGAGTACTACGCGCCGACGATGGGCGCCGAGACGGCTCGTGAGCTCTTTGCCTACCCCTCAATCAACCTCGGAACCATCGAGGGCGGCGAGGCGATAAACAGCGTCCCACAATCCGCGACGGCGGAAATCGACATCCGGCTGACGGCGGGGGTACAGACGCCCGACGTTCTCTCGGAGATTCGAGAGTGCGTCGCGACGTGTGACGGCGTCACCATCTCGGAGGTCTCCTGGAGCGTCGGGACCGTAGAGCCACCCGACAGCCCGCTCGTCGAGGCCGTCGCCTCGACGGCCGAAACCGTGACCGGCCAGCGGGTGTACCGCCGGAGTGCGACCGGCGGCGGCGACGCGAAGAAACTCCGAAACGCGGGCGTTCCGGCCGTCGAGTTCGCGGCCGGAACCGACACGGTCCACGCTGTCGACGAATACACCACGGTCGACGCGCTCGCGACCAACGCGGCCGTCTACGCGCGGCTCCCCGCCGTCTGGGCCGACACGGAGGAACCGTGAACACGCTGCTGGCAGGGCCATCTTTAACATCGTTGCGTGCGTATTATTGTGCATGAAGCGAAATATCGGCGTACTCGACGGACGGGTTCGGCTCGCGGTTGGCGCACTACTCGCGGCCGTCGGTATCGCGGCCGTCGCAAACGTTCTCGAGCTCGGCTTGACGGCAGGCATCATCGCGCTCGTCGTCGGGGCGGTCCTCGTCGGGACGAGCGTGACCGGCCTCTGTCCGCTGTACCGCCTGCTGGGAATCAGCACTGCCGACGAATAGCGTCGGTTCGCGGTCGGTTTTTGTCGGTTGGGTAACCCGTCGAGCGTGAACACTAATGTTGAGTGACGCCGATTTAGACGTGTGTCAAATCGACCCACACAGCCACGTGAAAGCATCTGTCCGTACTGTGGTGTCGGCTGTGGCATCACGTACAATCCGGATTCGGGGAAGGCGACCGGCTGGAAGGGCCCCGTCAACACCCGCGGGGAAATCTGTCCGAAGGGGGCGGCGGCGTGGGAAATCGTCGACCACGAGGACCGCCTGACGACGCCACTCGTCCGCGACGGCGAGACGTTCGTCCCCGTCTCCTGGGAGACGGCCCTGGAGGAGGTTACGGAGGCCTTCTCGGAAATCGTCGAAACCGACGGTCCCGACGCGCTGGGGTTTTTCGCCTCCTCGAACTGCACCAACGAGGAGAACTACGTCCTCCAGAAACTGGCGCGGGCGCTCGGGACGAACAACGTCGACAACTGCGCGCGGTTGTGTCACTCCTCGACGGTCGCTGCCATGGGCGAGCGCTTCGGCGCCGGCGCGATGACGAACACCCTCGATGACCTCCGAGAGGCCGACGCCTACCTCGTCGCCGGCGCGAACCCTGCCGAGCAACACCCCATCATCTTCCGGTCGTATCTCCTGCCCGCGGTTCGGGACGGAACCGAACTGATTCACGTCGACCCACGAGAGAACGACACCACGAAGGCGGCCACACACCACCTGCCGGTCAAACCGGGGTTCGACATCCCGCTGCTCAAAGCCGTCGCGAAGGTGATACTCGAGGAGGGCCTCACGGACGAGTCGTTCCTCGAAACGCGCGTCGAGGGGCTCGACGCGTTCACCGATTTCCTCGAGGGCGTTGCTGTCGACGACAACGCCCGGCAGGCGGGCGTCGACCCCGACGACCTCCGGGCGGCCGCCCGCGCGTACGCCGAGGCCGACCGGGCGGCGATTTTCACCGGGATGGGGATGAGCCAACACCACTGCGGCACCGACAACGTCCACGCGCTGTTGAACTTGGCCCTTTTGACCGGCAACGTCGGCGAGCGCGGGACGGGCGTGAATCCGCTTCGCGGCCAGAACAACGTCCAGGGCGCCGGCGACGTCGGTGCGCTGCCGAACGTCCTGCCCGGGTATCGCCCCGTTACCGATTCCGAGGCCCGCGAGGACGCCGCCGACGTGTGGGGGTTCGAACCGCCGGCGACGCCGGGACTCACCGAAGTCGAGATGACACACGCCTTCGGCGAGGACCTGCGCGGAGCGCTGGTGTTCGGTGAAAACCCCGCCGTGACGGAACCGAACGCCGACCGCGTCCGCGAGCGCTTCGAAAAACTGGACTGTCTGGTCGTGTTGGACCTCTTCGAGACCGAAACCGCCGAGTACGCCGACGTGATTCTTCCGGGGAGCGCGTGGGCCGAAAAGGCCGGAACCGTCACCAACACCGACCGACAGGTCATGCGGATGCGACCCAACACCGAACCGCCCGGCGACGCCCGCCTCGACCTCGCGGTGCTGTGTGCACTCGGCGAGCGGTTAGCCGACGATGGCGTCCGCTTCGAGTACGACGGTCCCGAGGCCGTCTTCGAGGAACTCACCGAAGTGCTGCCACAGTACGCCGGCATGAGCTACGCCGGCATCGGGACGGGAAGCCAGCGGTGGCCGTTTCCAGCGGGTGCCGAAGAGGGCGTCGGCGTCCTCCACAGCGACCGGTTCGAATCCGGACGCCGAACCGCGAACCTCCAAGCGGTCGAGCACGTCGACCCCGTCGACGAAGTCGCCGACGACGAACTCGTGTTGACGACCGGCCGGGTCCTCCAGCATTTCAACAGCGGCGCGCTCACGCGGCGGTCGGAAACGCTCGTCCGCATGCGCGGCGAGGACGTCTTACAGATACACCCCGAGGACGCCGAGCGACGCGACATCGCCGACGGCGATTCGGTTCGCGTCGAAAGCGAGCGGGGGTCGGTGACCATCGAGGCCGACCTCACCCCGGCGATTCGTCGCGGGACCGTCTTCGCGACGTTTCACTACGCCGACCCGCTCATCAACCGACTCACCGGCGACACGTTGGACCCCGTCGCGAAGATTCCCGAGTACAAACACAGCGCGGTCACGGTCGAAATCCACCGTGAGTGACTGGCAGGGCGACGCCGCGCCCCGACCGGGGACCCGCTTAAGCGACTGGGGGTGGTACTAGCCACATGAAACACGTCGACTACGTGTACACCGTCGGGATGACCGACGCCGAACTCGAGGAGTATCTTCGAATCGGCGAACACGGGGTGTTGGGGTTGGCTGACGGCGACGACGCCTACGCGGTGCCGTTGAGCTACCACTACGACGGGGAGCGACTCCTGCTCAGAGTGAGTGGCCACGACGACGACAGCGAGAAACGGCAGTTCCTGGAGACGACGGGAACGACAACGTTCGTCGTCTACGAGGCCTCGACAGCCGATTCCTGGAGCATTCAGGTCCGCGGGCCCGTACGCGAGTTCGAAAGCGACGTCGAGGAGGCGACGCTCAGGGAGTGGTTCCCGCCGTTTCGGCTGTTCGACGAAGCCGTCGAGGCGGTCGATTTCAGCCTCTTCGAGTTGGAGATGGAGTCGGTCGTCGGGCGCCGAACGGTCGAGTGAGCGTTAGAAGGTGATGATTTCGTAGTCGTCGGCGACGAGCGAGCGGATGCTCGAGTGGCCGTCGTTCTCGTCGGCGACGACGACGCCGGCGTCGTGTACCGCCTCGTCGACGCCGAAGGCCCCTGAACAGAAATCACAGACCGAAGCGTCCTCCCGAACCGACAGATACAGTTCGTGGTGTCGGTGGTCTTCGTCCTCCAGTTCGGGCACCCACTGGGTGCCGGCGCCGTCGAAAATCAACTCGACGTCGTCGCCGTCGGTTTCGGCGAACTCCTTGGCCGCTTCGAGGCCGTTGACGAGTCGGCCGCGGTCGGCGTGCGATTCGGTGCCTGCGAGAATCAAGATTGCTGCGTTCGTCATTACGGGGATGGATACGTCGAGTCGGTACAAAAGGCCGAGTCGGTCGTGTGTCGTCGGAACCACGCGGCAAAAGTCACGGCCGGTCAGTGGTCGTGGCCGCGGGCGTCGTCCGGGCGGGTGAACTGCCCGGCGAACGCCCGCTGGACCACCTCGGACAGCGCCGGATGAATGTGAACCGACTCGCGGATGTCCCGAACCGTCCCGGACCCCGCTTTCATCGCGACGACGACCTCCTGAACCAGGTTCGACGCCTCGGGACCGACGATGTGACAGCCGAGTATCTCGCCGTCGAGGTCGATGAGCACCTTCACGAACCCCTCGGCACGCATGGCGCTCCCGCGGGCAGTTTTGTCGTAGGGGTACGTCCGGGTGGCGTACTCGACGCCGTCGGCTCGGAGGTCACTTTCCGTCGCCCCCACACCGGCGACCTCCGGCGAGGCGAAGACGGCGAACGGCATCGCCTCGTAGTCGACCGCCTGGAGTTCCTCGCCGAAGAGGTTCCGGGCGACCGCCTGCGCTTCGTGGTTGGCGCTGTGTTTCAGCAGGTACTCCCCGACGATGTCACCCAGCGCCCACACGCCGTCGGCGGTCGTCCGCAGGTACTCGTCGGTCTCGACGAACCCCCGGTCGTCGGTTTCGACGCCCGTCGCCTCGACGTTCAGCGTGTCCGAGTTCGGCACGCGGCCAGCGGCGACGAGCAGTTCATCGCCGGTCGCGGTGACGGGGTCGGCGCCCTCGACGATGCCGCCGTCGTCGCCGTACTCGTAGGGCTTTGCCTCGACGGTCACCGAGTCGCCGCCGTCGCTGACGGCCGTCGCCGTGTGGCCGGTGTGGACGGTGAAGCGGTCGGCATAGCGGTCGGTGAACGCCGCCGCGACCTCCTCGTCGGCGTCGGGAAGCAGGTTCGGCCGCCGGCCGACGATGGTCACGTCGCTGCCGAACGTCCCGAAGAAGTGGCCGAGTTCAGCCGCGATGTAGCCGCCGCCGACGATGACGAGATGGTCCGGCGGCGTCTCCAACTGGAGGGCTTCGGTGCTCGTCAGGTAATCGACCGATTCGATGCCGTCGATAGGCGGGACGGCCGGTCGCGTTCCCGCCGCGATGAGCACCGTTTCACCCCGGAGTCGCGCCCCCTCGTCGTTGCCGCCGACGATTTCGAGGGTTCGGTCGTCGACGAACCGGCCCTCGCCCTCGAACAGGTCGTGCTGTGACGACGAGCGCAGTCCACGCCGAATCGACTCGGCGTCCTCCGAGACCTCCTCGTTGACCGACCGGACGAGTTCGGCGAACTCCACATCGTTCACCTCGGCGTCGATGTGGAACTCCCCGGCCCGCTCGATGGTTTCGAGTACGTCCGCGTGATACAACAGGTGTTTCGAGGGAATACATCCCCGGTTGAGACACGTCCCTCCGAGCGGGCCCTTTTCCACGACGGCGACCGACTGCCCTTGGTTGGCGGCGGCGTTGGCCACGTCGAGTCCCGACCCCGAACCGACGACGACGAAATCGAAGTCTTCCATGGAGTACCTACGGTGTGATTCCGTATCAAACCCCAGTTGCTCGTGTAACTCGGTCACCCGAGCGTGGCAATGCCCGACGAAAGGCGAACGCCTACACGCCGGAGTTCGGGGGCGCCCGGGACGGCAACGGCTCCGTCTCCTCGGTCCTGTACCACGACCGAACCCACATGAGAACGCCGAGGACGACCGGCGACAGCAGGGCCGCGCCGTACACCCCCAGTAGCGACACCTGTTCGACGGTCAGTTCGCGAACGCCTTCGAAGACGTCACCGACCACGACGGCCCCGCGCATTCCAGTATTGCCGTGGACCGACGAAGCGTACTTGCTGATGCCGGTGCCGTCGAACGCCAGCCCCCACATCCCGCTGGACTGCTCGGGGCTGGCGTAGCTCCCGTCGGACGCCTCGATTGCGTGAGCGCCGTCTCCCGCCCACTCCCAGAGGACCCGCGTTCCGGGGTCGACGTGGACCGCCGGCGGGGAGAAGACGGGCGCACCGTCGCCGTCGGCGTCGACGGCGATTCGGACCTCCTCCCGACCCCGCATGTCGACGGTTCCGTCGAAGTTGTCGACGCCGTCGAACCAGCCGTCGTACTCCGGCTCACGGGAAACGTAATCCGGGGCGGCCGTGGATGCACCGACGTCGATGTCGCCGGCGACGACGGCGCCTTTCATCCCCATCGTCTTGTGCGGCGAACACGCGTACAGCGAAACGCCCTCGCCGTCGAAGGCGTGGGCGAACGTCTCGCCGGCATCGGAAACCATCTCACTCTCGTAGCTTCCGTCCTCCGCGGCGACGTTGTGGACGCCACCCTCGCCGGTCCACTCCCAGGTCACCTCCGTTCCCGGGTCGACCCTGACCGCGGCGGGTTCGAAGGCGAACCCGCCCCCGTTGCCCGCCGCACCGACGGCGACCGACACCGTCTCCGCGCCGCGCATGTCGACGATGCCCTCGTAGTTCGAGACGTTGCCGAACCACGCCTCGAAGTCAGCGTCGGCCTGGGCGGCCGCAGGGTGGGCGGCGACCAGCGCCGTCCCGCCCGCCGCGAGGGCAGTCGTCTGCAAAAACCGTCGGCGGCCGAGCGGTCGGCCCGTAGTCGTTTCGGTCATACACCATACAACGTACGTTTACGATATAACCATAGAACCGGATTCTCGGGAGTATAGAACCTGTATTCCGCTATATATCATAAGATATCGCATGATTTAGTAGAACAATGATGCCCACGACCACTCGACGACGTGTTTTGCAGACCGCCGGACTCGGCGGGGCGATGGCCCTCGCAGGCTGTACGGTCGGCTCGCTGACGACCGAAGAGGTCCAGACCTCCCCGTTGTCGCTCCAGACCGAAGAAGAACTTGACGAGGCCAAGCCGGTCGACGTCGACCGAATCGCTGCCGACCCCCGGGATATCCCCGCACCGATTACGCGGTCGAGTCCCGCCACCGTCGAAGTGGAGCTCGAAACCCGGGAAGTCGTCGCGGAAGTCGAACCCGGCGTCACGTTCACCTACATGACCTTCGACGGGCAGGTTCCGGGCCCGCTCGTCCGCACCCGCGTGGGCGACACCGTCGACCTCACCATCCGCAACCACGAGGACAGTTCGATGGTCCACAACGTCGACTTCCACGCTGCCCGCGGGCCGGGCGGTGGTGCGGAGGCGACGAACGTCGCCCCCGGCGAGGAGGCACATCTCCGATTCAAAGTGACCTACCCCGGCGCGTTCATCTACCACTGTGCGGTAGCGAACGTCGACTACCACATCTCCAGTGGGATGTTCGGCCTCATCCTCGTCGAACCCGAGGAGGGGCTGCCGCCGGTCGACCACGAGTTCTACCTCGGCCAACACGAACTGTACACGAACGGCACGACGGGACAGAAGGGCCACCACGAGTTCGACTTCGAGCGGATGGCGATGGAGGACCCCACCTACGTCCTCATGAACGGCGAGAAGTACGCCATCACGCCGGACAACTACGCCGAGATGAACGTCCAGACCGGCGAGACGGCCCGAATCTTCTACGGCGTCGGTGGGCCGAACCTTTTCAGCAGTTTCCACCCCATCGGGTCGGTGTGGGACGAGGTCTGGGAGCAGGGCGCCCTCGCCAGCGAACCGATGCGCTACGTCCAGACGACGCCCGTCCTCCCCGGAAGCGCCTGTGTCGCGACGATGTCGTTCCCCGTTCCCGGGGACTTCAAACTCGTCGACCACGCGCTCTCGCGGGTCGCCCGCAAGGGCGCCCTCGCGGTGGTCTCCGCGGAAGGGCCGGAGAACCCCGACATCTTCGACCCGATGGAGTGACAAAACGTATCCCCACCGGTCCGCAGGGTTGACCCACGATGGGGACACGCAGCGACAGAGCCGACGATGATGTCGGACCGACCCTGTATCTCGAATCGACACCGCTCGACGCCGACGAGGCGTTCTGTACCGACGTATTCGACGACGCCAGCGGGGAGTACCGAGTCGTCCAGTTCACCGCGGCGCAGTCGTTCGAATCGCTCCGGGAGGCACTCGACGTCCAGTTGGAACGGCTCCACGACCCCTCGGAGGCGGCGGTCATCATCACCACCCCACAGGCCGACGAGGAAGCGACGACCTCTGAAGTCGGAGCGGGGACGCCGCTGTACGGCTTCAAAGTCAACCCGCACGACCTGACGGGGATTTCGGTCGCGTTCTCCCGACTCATCGAGAAGTGGGACGAAACCGAGGGGACAGTGAGAATCTGTCTCCGAGACATCGAATCGCTCCTACCGTATCACGACGACGACCTCGTCTACCGGTTTCTCAACACCGTCCTCGCGACGCTGCAAGGAGCGGGTGCGGACGTCCACGCCCACCTCCACCCGACGGCGACCGACGAGCAGACGCTTCACATGCTGAAATCCCTCTTCACGAAGGTCATCGAACCGGGCGAGTCCGACGAAACGACAGCTACAGCGGCGACCGAACCGAAACCGGAGGACACCGAAGACACCCCGGAGGCGGAGGCGACGACGACGACGGAGATGACCGACGCGGAAATCGATGCGTTCCTCGACGCGGCCGGCTACGGCGTCCTCGCGTTCGGTAGTGAAGGGCCGTATGCCGTCCCGATGTCCTACGGGTACGACGCCGAGCGGCGAGAACTGTACCTCCACATGTCGTCGTTCGAAGGAAGTCAAAAGCAGACTCGACTGGAAGAGTCGAAGGCGGTGTCGCTGGTCGTCACCCGATACGAACGCCCCGACCGCTGGCGGAGTGTCGTCGTCGACGGCCACCTGAAGCGCCTCTCGACGGAGGAGGTTCGGGACCGCGACGTACACGCCGTCTTCGCCGACAGCAAACTCGCCTCCGTCGACGTGTTCAGCCCCGACCCCTCCGAAATCTCCTTCGAGTGGTACGCCCTCACCCCGACCGACATGACCGGTCGGCAAGGCGCCGGCTCGCTGTGAGTGGCTTCGCCAAACAGGCCAATGGCGGACGAACTGAAATCACGTTCACCGACAGAAACACGGCAGATGTACCGCGACAACGGCGCCACGAACTCACGAATGCGACCATTCAGGCACATGGGTACCGACTGAAGCAGTTCGTTGCGTGGTGTGGTGCCGAGGGGATCGACAACGCAGTTGATTTCTCGGCTAACGGTAGAGGTCAAGGCGCTGGAAAACCGCCCCGAACAGCACCGCAACCGGGATAATCTCTAGACGGCCCACCCACATGTTGATAATCAACATCGCCTTTGCCGCATCGGGCATCTCCGGACCGGTAATTCCCGAATCCAACCCGACGTTACTCTGTGCGCTCATCACGTCGAAGATGACGTATTCCAGCGGGTGTGCGGGGGAGAGAACACGGAGGAGGACAGCGATGCCAATCACCAAACACGTAATCCAGAGGATGAACACGACTGTCGCTTCGGTGTATTCGCGCTGGGCCTGTTTCTCGTCGAGTTTGCGCTCTCCAATCTGCAAATATCGGACGGCAGTGCTGGGTCGGAACACCTCCTGTATCTGCCAGACCGTTCCCTTGACGAGCGTAATCACTCGAATCAGTTTGATTCCACTCACCGTCGACCCAGCCGCTGCCCCGGTGAGCATGCCCAGACACGCCATCAGCGTCGCGCCAGCACTCCAGACCTGTTCGGTCCCGCCGCCGATCGTCGCGCTCCCGAAGCCGGTGTTCGATGTCGCAGAGACGAACTGGAACAGACTCACCCTGAACGTCTCTTCGAGCGTCGCGTACTGCCCGTTCGCGTACAGAATCCCCGTCAGTGCGAGCGACCCGGCGGTAAACCAGAGGAACACCCACCGCGTCTGCAAGTCGGTGTAGAAATTCCGCACCTCGCCTTTGAATATCAGATAGTGGATGGGGAAGGCGATACTTCCTGCAACCATTATCGGGACCGTCGCATACTCGATTCGCGGGCTGTTGTAGTGTCCGATGGAATCCGCGTGGACGGAGAACCCGCCCGTCGCAATTCCGGTCATCCCGTGGTTGATTGCGTCCCACAACGGCATCCCGACGAGGAGAAACAGGACGATCGAGCCAACGGTGAGGCCCACGAAAATCTTCCAGATTTCCTGTACTGTCGTTACGATGCTCGGGTGAATCTTCTCCGAGCGCGCTTCGCTCTCATAGAGGGTATAGGACCCACTACTCCCGCCACCCCGCCGGAGGATTGCGACAGTGAGGACGATGACCCCGACGCCACCGACCCATTCGATGAACGACCGCCACCAGTGTAGCGAGCGTGGGAGTTTCTCTTCGACGGCGGCCATCGTCAGCCCGGTTCCGGTGAAGCCACTCATGCTCTCGAACACCGCATCGAGCGGGTGGAGAAACACCGCCGTCGTCGCGTCCATCGGGGGTGTATTCGCCCAGGCGGGAAACGGGTCGAACTGAATCGTCCACGCGATGAGAATGAAAGGTAGTCCACCGAGGACGCCGACCACAGCCCACGCGGTCGCCGCGGTAATCATTGCTTCCCGTTTCTCCGGTGGCTCTGCGTCCCGATATCGCCACACCAACCCGGTTCCGATTCCCGCCATCACAATCGCCGAGACCACGAAAGCGGGGATGGCGTAGAATTCTTGATTGACGGCTGCTACGATGATAGAAACGAGCATCATCAACGAAACCGCCTGAACGATGCGTCCAACGTCGCGTCCGACCGTATCTGTATTTACTCTCATCGTAGTTCGTCGTTCACCATCCCGGACAGAACGTCATCAGTTTCGGGAGTCACCGTCGTCCTCTGTCGATGTGATACCGCGTTTCCATCGATAGTAGAGCGAACGCATCGTTCGATTCGAGTCACGTGACATGAGTACCGTTGTCCCACGTAACTCTGAAAGCGTCTCTTGTACCGACCCAAAGACCAACTGTTTCAGCCTGGATTTCTGCTCGGGGAAGCCTATCGAGACGAAATCATACGTCTTCGCCTCTTGGACAATCGTATCGGTCGTATCAGACGCCTCTTTGAGTTCAGTTTCAACCGCCACCTCGGAACCGAGGATGTATGCAGCGAACTTCAGAAGGTCCTCGCCGTCGGCTCTCGTCTCGGCAGATGCAGTCGGCGATATGACGTGGAGCACGGTGATTGATGCACCACTGGCGCGTGCCACTGCGCGCGCTGCTTCCGCAGCAAGGGCAGCGTGTGGACCAGTTCCGACCGGTAGCAGTATCGATTCGATCGACTCCGATTCGGATTTGGCGAGGGACGCGACCGTATGCTCCTCAACGTCCGGAACGTACAGCGCGTTCTCACCCCCATGAGTGCCCATATTTTCGACGAATACGTCACACTCACTCTCAGCCAAGAGCGCATCAATCGTGCTTCGGTTGAGTAGCCATCCTTCATCGAGTCCAGTACCGCGTAACAGCAAGACGACGGTCTCATTGTTACCATCGACGATATCGAGAATCCTTCGAGTGGAGTCTGTTACGGCCCGGACGACTGCATTGACCGAGACATCCGGGTCGAGTTCCTGGGCCACATTAGCCATCTCTGCCAACTGTGTCTGTCGCTGCTTGATGTTCTCGACTGCCGTGTTCTCGCCGTCGGTCGGTTTCGCTGTCTGTACATGCTCTCGAACGGTGTCAAGAACCGCTTCGCCCGCAACGGTCTCGATCCCAACTAAGAGCACCCGACCGTCGTTATCCGCCGCAAGGGCAACCGCTGTCCGAAGGAATTGCCGGACGTTGATGCCCGGCCTCTCAAGCAGCGCGTCGGTAACGGGAACCACGACGATATACTCCGGGGTCTGAATAGGCGAGCCGCTACGAAGATAGGACTCATCATCCGACCCGGACGACCGGCTTGGGGCGGTGATTCGAACGGTAGGCTCCTCCGGGGTATCCGGCATGTTAGTCCCTCGTAAATACTCCCGTAATCGGACTCCTCGCTCCGTTTCTGGCAAATACCGTGACAGTATCACCCGCTTGGATTCCGGTGTCCCCCTGTGGGATAAGTAACTCGTCGTCCCGTACGATGGCCACGATAATCGTCTCTTCAGGTAGCAGGTCTTCTTTGTCTGCATCGATGAGACTGAGGCCGTCGATTGGTGCCCCCTCATCGACCGTGGCTTCGAAGATCTCGGCTTCACCTGCAACCGGCATGAAATCCTGAATCGCAGGGTGTTGGACGGCACGATAGAGGTATTGGCCGTTGAGTCGGTGGGGACTCTCGACGAGATTCACGCCGAGGTCCTCGAAGAGTTCCATGTGTGCGGGGTCGTTTATCGAACTGACGAGCGTCTCGACCCCGTATTGCTTCCCGAACATGGTTATCATGAGGTTCACCGAATCGCTCTCCGTTGTCGAGATGAGGGCATCCGCCTCCTCGATGCCGGCTTCGAGGAGGATGTCCTTCGATGCTGCATCCGCGTTGATGACCAGACAGTCGTAGGTGGCACTCACCTCTTCGGCAAGTTCCGTGTCGCGTTCGATGACGACCACCTCATGGTCGTCCTTGGTTGCGAGGTCGATGACTGTGCTCCCGGTACGGCCTGCGCCGATGATGATTACGTACATTGGTTGTTGAATCGGAACGGTGAAAGTCAGCTAGCGATACAATCGACTGACAGTGGTACAGTCGGGCGGACCGGGGACATTGAGTACGGTTGTGTTGGGTCTACTGTGATGATACATACGGGTCACCTCCTGAGGAGACTGTTAATCAGGACGAGGACAGGGATAATTTCGAGTCGCCCCATCCACATCTGAACGATGAACAGTACTTCCGCAACGACCGGCATACTCGGGCCGGTAATCCCCGAGGAGAGACCGACAGTACCCTGTGCAGTCGCGACTTCGAAGATTGCATCCGCGAGGGTGAAATCCGAGGGTAGTACCGCCAACAGGACGAACAGCGACAGAGCTAACAATATGAGATATACGAATGCGAAGGTCGTCGCCGCGCGAATTTCGTCGTTTGCCTCGTCGGCCTTGAACGTCTGCTGACCGATTCGGAGGTCGTCGATAGCGTGTCCCGGAAGGAACACTCGAGAGACCTCCCAACTAATCCCACGAGCGATGATGTAGCCACGCAAGATTTTGATTCCCCCGACGGTCGCCCCGGCGGAGCCACCGAGTAACATCGCACCGAGAACGATGACCATGACCGCGCCGTTGTTCCAGTCACCGATCGAAGAGGTCTGCCATCCAGTGGTCGTCTGCGCGCTAATGTACTGGAAGAGCCCGTCACGGAACGCCTGACTCGTCGCTACCCGTCCGACGTACCCTATCGGATCACCGTGATACGGAACGCCTACCCACCGGGCGAGAAACGCCGACAGGCCGATTACACCGACGACGAACAGCCCGAACAACACTCTGACCTGTGGGTCACGCGTGAACTCCCGGAAATCCCGCTCGGAAAGGACCCCGTAGTAGACCGGAATCGCGATTGCACCAGTAATCATCGCCGGGATGTGGACGAGCTCCATCGCATACGAGTCGTAGCCGGCGATAGAATCGTCGAGAGTGCTGAAACCGCCGGTAGACTGGCCGGTCATGGCGTGGTTGATTGCATCGAAGATCGTATTCTCGATGCCGTAGCCTGGCGCGACGAGGAACGTCGCCACCGCGAGGTAGACGGCGACCAGAGCAGTGATACCGACGTAGATCTTCCAAATTGCCCGTGCCGTGCCCACGATACTGGGCCGCAATTTCTCGTTTCGTGCTTCGGACTGGTACAGCGAGATGCCGGCCGTTCCGTGTGGCTGTCGGAGAATCGCCAACGAGAGGACGATCATCCCTGCGCCGCCGACCCACTGCATCTGTGAGCGATACCAGAGGAACCCATGGCCCACCGATGGCTCGTGGACACTCATGGTGAGGCCGGTGGTCGTATACCCGCTCATGCTCTCGAAGAAGGCGTGTAGCGGGTTCTGAAAGTTGAGCAGACTCGATTGATAGCTCGCCCCTGCTGGAACGAACGATTCCAGTACCGCGTGTGGTGTGATGTAGGCCGCGATGATGAACGGGAGAGCACCGAAGGCCGCCGTGACGAACCACCCGAGTGCCGCGACGATCATCGCATGATGGCGTTTCGGTTCGGGCGCATCTTCACAGAGTTTGTACGCCGCTCCACCAGCAAGCGCGGTAACCCCTGCAGCAATTAGGAACGCGAGTGCGCTGTACCACTCTTGATAGAGCAGGGAGACGAGTAGCGGTATCGCCATCAATCCGCCGATGAGGACTTGAAGCGCGCCAACGTCTCTAACGACTGTCTTCGAGGTGCTCAGAAATCCGGGACGGCCTATTGATGTATTAGACATATTTGTAAATCTTCATTTTGAGCACTCACACTGCTCGGTCTTCGTAATGGCCGAAGATGTCGGTGAGTTCTGGGTCCGCTCCGGTCGCTGAATAGACGGTCAACAAATCGTTCGCGTTGATTCGGGTCTTCCCTCGGGGAGTCAGCGGCTTGTCTTCGCTTTCGCGTTCGATTGCAACGATGAGGACATCCTCCGATAGGAGGTTCTCCTCGCCCACTTCGGTGAGTGTCTTTCCAGCGATTGGAGCGTCTTCCGTGACGGTAATCTCGAAGACTTCTGCATCCTCACCGATTCGCATGTAATCGACGATGGCTGGCCTTGCGACCGCCCGGTAGAGGTATCCAGCGATGAGTTGCTGGGGGTTTTCAATCGTATTTACCTCTATCTGCCGGAAGAGATTCATATGCTCGGGATTGTGGACGACGGACATGATTCCCGGAATATCGAACTCTTTTGCGAGCAGACAGACCATGACGTTCGTGGCGTCCTGATCGGTCGTCGAGATTATCGCATCAGCACGCCCAGCACCTGCATCGGCGAGCGTTTCTTTCGTGGTGGCATCGGCGTTAAGCACCAAGCAGTCATACTCGCTGGCGACCGCGTCGGCTTTCTGTGAATCCCTCTCGATAACCACGACTTCGTTTCCGGCACGAGTGGCAATGTCGATGAGTGGTGTTCCGATATCACCGGCTCCAACAATGATGATGTACATGTGTAGTGTAGATTATCCGTTCGTAGGCTGTTCACACGGTCGATGTCCAGTCTTTCTCACGCCTCGTTCACCTCTTCGTCCGGGAGAACCAGAATCGGGATATCACTGTTTTCGACGAGTTTGTGGCTTACATCTCCGGTCAGTAGTTTGCGCCAGCGGCTCCCGCCGCGGGGCGTGAACACGATTGCACTGGCGTCGCTCTCGTGAGCGGCGTCGATGATGGACGCCGCGATGTCGGTTCCATAGAGGAGTCGCGTTGAGAGGGATACACCGGTATCCGCGAACCCATCGGTAACGATGCTGAAGATGTCCTCTGCGCGCTCCTCCAGTTGGGCGACGGACGCTTTGTCAGGGGCCCCGCCGGCTTTTTCGATGAGATGGACTGCGATTACAGTCGAATCCGTATTCTCAACATGTGGCAGGAGTGCAGCAGTCATCGCCGCCGCGTCATCGCGGTTAGCAACGGGGATGACGACTCGCTGGAAGAACTGCTCGACCATCTCAGTCGCCTCCGGAGTCGCCGTGAACTTTCCCGAGGTAATGCCACCGATACTTGCCTTCTCCACCCTCAATGTCCGGTACCCAATCGACCCGATATGCGAACGGGCCACGAGCTTCGCCCGTCTCATCGGGGCGCTTGACGACGACGATGACATACTCGTCGTGGTCTTCCACACGAACGATCTCTTCGCCCGTTCGTGACTCGATTGCATCCGTCAGCGGTGGATGGTCTCCGAGGAGTTGCTGTGCGTAATGAATGACCTCCCGAAGTTCGTGGTCGCTAAACCCTTCGAGGGTCTCAGCAACGTCAGCAGGGATGTCGTCGGGAGGGTCAGTGTTGGATGGCGTCATGGGTTGGTCGGGTTGTTTGGCGTCTACACCGGTCGGGACCCACGATGACCGACGATCTCGTCGTGGTCAATGCGGGCTATCTCCCCTAGATTATCGAGACGGCATAAATATTGGTATTCAATTTTTGAGATGCGAAATACAAGCACAGTATTTTTTAGTATTCGGAATACCTAGTGGAGTAATGATATATCAAGGGTGCCACAACGGCGGTTCGCCCACGCGTATATCGGGAATTAATTATGCGTTCTAACCCTATTTCCGGTATGGAATACCGGGCCGATGAGATCGATAAGCGAATCCTCTATCACCTGGCGCGTGACGCCCGGAACACGTCAGCCGCGGATATCGCCGACGAGATGGAGGTGACGCCAGCAACGATTCGAAATCGAATCCGTCAGCTCGAAGCGGAGGGGATTCTGCGAGGGTATCTCGCGGACATCAACTACAAATCCATCGAGGGGCACGTCACCTATCACTTCAGTTGTACGGCCCCGATTCCGGACAGAGACCGACTCGCTCAAGCCGCCCTCGATGTCTCCGGTGTCGTGTCGGTCCGAGAACTGATGACGGGGAAAACGAACCTCACAGTCACGGCAGTCGGGTCGAATACCAGCGACATCAGCCGTATCGCGAGCGAGTTATCGGATATCGGCTTAGAAATCGAAGACGAGAGCGTCATCGAAGAGGAGTATCACCAACCGTACAACCCATTCGGCCCGGACGACATCCCCCTCGGTCCGTCACTGACCGATTTCATGAGTCTCGCAGGGGGCGCAGAGGTCGTCGAATTCACGGTCTCGGAGGGCGCAGAAGTTGCAGGGCTGACAATCGAGCAGGCAGTCAATGAGGGGCTACTCGCTGATGAGATGTTGGTCGTCGGAATCGAACGAGACGGCGATATGCTTACGCCGAAAGGCGAGACCGAAATCCAAACCGGAGATGTCATCTCGCTGTTCTCGAAATCCGGCTTAGAGAAAGACGCCCTGGAAGTGTTCGGCTCGCGGTGACGAAACCCGCGGCTGCGAGAATCGAGTATCTAGCATATCGACGGTCGTATCCACATCAAATATTTCAGACCCAAAGGGAATCGATAACCGCAATTCACGCCCACCGGCCGCGTACTTCTCCTGCGGGACCTCGGCCGAACCACTCGACATCGTGCTGCTGGCTCTTCGTATCGACTATTCGCGAACGCACGACAGCGGCGACCCGCGTCTAACCGTTGGTTGAACTCCGAACGAAATCATATCCCAAATATCGAATGGAAAGGGAGGAGTCCATCTTAGGGACGCTAATACGCACGATTCCTTTGGCTACGAATCGTGCAAAATCTGGATGGGCCCTGCCGGATTTGAACCGGCGCTCAATCCGTTATGAGCGGACCGCTTTGAGACCAGTCTAAGCTAAGGGCCCTACCGGACTTATTTCGCACGGCCTCTTTAGTTTGCCGGGAGAGACCGGATTACAGCAGGTTCCTCTCCCGTAGTTCTACTGCGAGTTCCGGCGGCGTTTTGACGACGGCGAAATCCATCTGTCGGAAGGCGTAGTACCCGAGCTTCTGTGTGAACGAGCGTCGGTTGGGTCGTTCTCCGGAAGGATACCCGTCAACTTCTATCCACAGGTCACAACTCGGGAGGTAGAAATCACACGTCCAGAGTGTGACACCGAGTCTGACATGGGTTTCGTAGTCGATATCAAGACTATCGAGATAACGCGCGATTCCGAGTTCATGGCGGCTATCAAGTTGGTTGCCGTTCGGCCCGGTACAGTGTTTTCCGTGCCGTGTTCCACAGTCGATATCCGCAGCCTCACAGGCCGCCGCCCACGACCCGAGATGTTTTTTGACCGTACTGGTGGCGAATTCTCCGTAGTCATCGTACTCACGCATCGTGAGGTTCTCACCGACCGTACGGTCGTTTACTCGCCGGAGGTCTGCAACCATGTCTTCGTGGTCGCTTGAGTCGTACGCACCAATTTGGGAGTTGGCCGATTCGACACCAGCATCCTCCAGCACCGCCGACCAATCGTCCTCTATCAGACTGTACATCGTTCGTATACTTGGAAGCCTGTCATCGTCTTCTGCATCCCGCGTCGTTGGAGCGGCATCAAGCTCCGTCGCTAGTCGCCGAACGCCCGCCACCAAATCCTCGTACTCGTATTCATTATACTCCGAGTCAGTGTGTTGATTCCCGTGGAACTCACCCATCGTGACTCACCACGCGTTCGCTGCGTGTTTCCCAATCAATGCTCGCGTGCGACGGGAGTCGTCGAGGCATCGCACCCATCAGGGTGCCCGATAAAACCCACAGACGTATGCCGGCAGAACACCCTCGTGTTTCGGCCAATTGCTAATGAACACACGTCTCTGGCGTTGCCTCGTTGAGTCACAGGCATCTGATTGGCCGAAAGGAGACCGTCTTCGGAGGCTGTGTATTCGAAACCGTCCGAGTGAGCGCGATGGGGTCCGGAACAGCCAGCGTACAACGACCACAAGGAATGCTGACTCGACACACAGCATTCTCGAAATCCCAAATGACTGAGCACACCCCACCAACGATGGGGTGTGCCGGCACTTCAGAGTTCGAGGCGGAACGGAAGTCGTCTCCCAATGTCTCGCATCGGATTGGAGAACCGCCACGACGGCCCGTGTCAGCGGTCGCCTCGGGAATGGAGTGAGAGCCATTGGAACAGGAGACTCGGTTTCGGCCATCCACACAGTCTCACAGAACCCACACTTTCGGAAACGAACATGGGTGTACACTGACCGAACAACCCCTGTCACGCCCAAGCGAATCGTTTTCGACCCGAAATGAGGGTGTGCAAAACGGGACACCGAGTGAGGCGACCGTCGCCGTCTGCACACCAACACCCAAACGCCCGCCGCTCGATACACCGGTATGTTCAGATTCGAGTACGACCCAGGGACCATCCGCTACGGCGAGAACTGCGTGCGCCACCTCGGCGAGGAACTCGACGCGGTGGGCGCCGACCGGGCCCTCGTCGTCACGGGGACGACCGTCGGAACGACACCGGAAGTCATGGACCCGGTTCGGGAGGGCCTCGGCGACCGGCTCGCGGGCGAGTTCGCGGAGACGACGCCGGAAAAGCGGCTGGGGACGGCCTTCGCTGGCGCCGACCGCGTCGCCGAATTCGATGCCGACGCCCTCGTAGCAGTCGGTGGCGGCAGCAGCCTCGACGTCGCCAAAATCATCGCCGTCGTCGCCGATGCCGAGGCTTCCCGCGAGGAACTCCGAGAGACCTTCGAGTCGAGTGGGTCGATTCCGGCGCCGGAGGGCGACCTCCGGCCGGTCGTTGCGGTGCCGACGACGCTTGCGGGTGCGGACCTCTCGATGGTAGGCAGCGTCACTACCCGCGACGGCGGGGAGTTGATTCGCGGCGGCGTCTACGACGAGCGGTTGATGCCCGCGGTGCTGTGTTACGACCCGGAGTTGTTCCGGACGACGCCCGACGGCGTGCTGTGTGCCTCGGCGATGAACGGCTTCGACAAGGCCGTCGAGACGGTGTACGCCAACACCGCAACGCCGATAACGGACGGCACCGCGGTTCGAGCCTTGCGATTGCTCTCGCGTGGACTGCCCGCACTCGGGGCGGGCGACCGCGACGACGAGACGCTACACGACGCCGTCGTGGGGACGGTGTTGGCCCAGTACGGCTGTTCGCGTCCGGACGGGCTGACGCTGTCGTTGATTCACGCCTTCGGACACGGCCTCGCCCGCGGCTACGACATCCAGCAGGGCGGTGCCCACGGCATCATCGCACCACATGCCCTCCGGTATCTGTTCGCGGAGGTCGACGGGAGACGGGACCTGCTAGCGGAAGGGCTCGGCGTCGACGGTGGGACGCCTGAAGCGACCGCCGAGGCCGTCGTCGAAGAAGTCGAAGCGATACGCGACGCCCTCGGACTGCCGAGCAGTCTGCGGGAAATCGACGACATGGACGAATCCGATCTCACCGACATCGCCGAAGACGTTCACACCGACGGGCTGATGCCGTACTGTCCCGACGGGCTGAATCCGACCATCGAGGAACTCGAAGCGGTGTTGCGGGAGGCGTGGTAAGAATGGAAACGACGACTGGAACACCGATCGGTACCCGTGTAGCGACCGGAGAACCACGCCGCCGCCAGGTCTCGAACCTGGGACAACCTGGGTAACAACCAGGTGCTCTACCAACTGAGCTACGGCGGCACGTTGCAGTCGTTCATACCCGGATACGACAAATAGGGCTTTCGCTTCGCCCCGGCATCGACACGCTTTACCAGCCGACGGCGCAACCGCGAGTATGACATTCGAGTCGGTCGTCTCGGAGGTCCGCGACCGGGTCGTCCCTCAACCGGAGGAGCGCGAGGCCCTGGAGAGGGTCGTCGCCGACCTCACCGCTCGTGCCGAGGCCGCCATCGAGGACCTCCCCGTCGAGACGGACACGCGGCTGGTCGGTTCGACCGCCCGCGGAACGTGGCTCGCCGGCGACCGAGACATCGACCTCTTCGTCCGGTTTTCGCCGGACCTCGCTCGTGAGGACCTCGAACGCTACGGGCTGGCGGTCGGCCACGAAGTCGTTCCGGAGGGCCACGAGGAGTTCGCCGAACACCCCTACGTCAAAGGCGAGTACCGCGGCTTCGACGTGGACTGTGTGCCCTGCTACGCCGTCGATGACGCCGCGAACATCCGCTCGGCCGTCGACCGGACGCCGTTCCACACCGCGTATCTGGAGGGGCGAATCGATTCGCTGGCCGACGACGTTCGACTGGCGAAGGCGTTTCTCGGTGCGGTCGGCGCCTACGGCAGCGACCTCCGGACGAAGGGGTTTTCGGGGTTTCTGACCGAACTGCTCGTCGTCGAGTACGGCGGCTTTCGCGAACTACTCGAAGCGGCCGCCGACTGGAACCCCCCGATTCACCTCGACCCCGAGGACCACGGGGCGAAATCCTTCGACGACCCGCTGGTCGTCATCGACCCGACCGACCCCGAACGCAACGTCGCCGCCGTCTGCTCGCCACGCAACGTCGGCCGACTGATTCACTACGCCCGCGAGATGCTCGCCGACCCTCGAATCGAACTGTTCGACCCACGAGACCCCGACCCCCTCTCAGCGAACGACATCCGAGACCACGTCGCCGACCGGGGGACAGCACCCGTCGCCGTCCGCTTCGAGACCCCGGATATCGTCGAGGACCAACTGTACCCCCAACTCGACAAGTCGCTGTCGGGCATCGAGGGCGCCCTCGAACGCGCGGGCTTTGCACCGCTTCGGAGCGCCCGGTTCGCTGACGAGACGGCGGTGCTGTTCGTCGAATGCGGCGTCGCCAGGTTGCCGGCCGTCGAGCGCCACGACGGCCCACCGGTCGGCGTCCGCTCTCACGCCGAGGGGTTCTACGACGCCTACGACGACGACGAGAGCGTGGCCGGCCCGTTCATCGACGAGGACGGACGGTACGTCGTCGAACGGCCTCGAGAGGCTCGAACGCCCGCCGAACTCGTCGAATCGAAACTGTTCGAGGTGTCGTTGGGGCCGCACGTCGAGTCGGCACTCGAAGACGACTACGACCTGCTTGCCGGCCGTGACATCGGGGAACTGGCCGAGGAGTTCGGCACCGAGTTGGCGTCGTACTTCGACCCGCGGCCCTGACGCCGGCTACAGGTCGTGTGCGTCACGAACGTCGTTGAGCACTCGCTTGGCCTTCGAGAGGATTTCTCCCTCGGGTTCGACGGGTTGGCGACCATCGAACGTCTCGTGGACCATGCCCACCGAGTCGGACAGCGCATCGAGACCGTAACCGCCTTCGAGGATGAACGCCAACGCGGCGTCGCTGTCCTCTGCGATGCTCCGCATGCGGTCGGTGAGGACGCCGTACCCCTCCGTCGAGACGCGCATCCGCGAGATGGGGTCGTGTTGGTGGGCGTCGAACCCCGCGCTGATGAGAAACAGGTCCGGGTCGAACCGGTCGAGCGCGGGCGCGAGCAGGTCGTCGACTGCGGTGGTGTACTCCACGTCGCCACAACCGCCGGGAAGCGGCGCGTTGAGAACCGTCTTCCGGGCGTTCGGGCCGCCCGTCTCCAGGATGTCGCCCGTCCCCGGGAACAGCCCGCGTTCGTGAAACGAGGCGTAGAACACGTTCGGGTCGTCGTAGCAGATGTCCTGCGTGCCGTTGCCGTGGTGGACGTCCCAATCGAAGATGGCGACGCGGTCGACGCCGTCGCGCTTCAGCGCTCGGTTGGCCGCGATGGCGGCGTTGTTGAAGAAACAGAACCCCATCGCCTCGTCGGTTTCGGCATGGTGGCCCGGCGGTCGACCGATGGAGAAGGGAGTCTGTCGGCCGTCGGCGCCGTCCAGCGCCTCTTCGGCCGCCCAACAGGCCAGTCCCGCGGACGCCCGGGCGGCATCCCACGTCGCTTCGACGGCGACGGTGTCGGCGTCCCACGTTCCGCCCCCGTCAGCACAGAACTCCTCGACTTCCGCAACGTAGTCGGGGTCGTGGACGGCTTCCAGCGCCGCTCGCTCCGCGAAACTGCCATCTTCGTACTCCACACCGTGGCGTCGCTTCAGTCCGCGACGGATGGCTCGAAGCCGGTCGGCGGTCTCTGGGTGGCGTGAACCGGTGTCGTGGTCGAGGCAGCGCTCGCGGTAGCCGAACCTCATTCGAAGTAGGGCTGGAGTTCGTAGTAGGTCTCGACATCCTCGGCCTTGATGGTTCGACGGTCAGCATGGCGCGCGAGGATGGCGGCCGCGGCGGCGACGGTGTCGGCATACGATTCGAGGACGCCGGCGAGTGCTATTCGTGCGTCCATCGACACCCGATACCGGTCGTCGATGTCGAGTCGGGCGATTCGGTCGATGGGCGCGACCGGCAACTCCAAGGTGTCTTTGTCGACGACCGGGGCATCGAAGTCCTCGGCCATCAGCGTCTTTCGACCGTCCTCCGTTGCCTGTTCGGCAGCCTCGACCGCCAACTCGGCGCCACGGGTCTGAACCCGACGCGCGAGCTCCTCGGCGGCTTCGGCGCTGACCCGCAGGTTCCCCGCGTTCCGGCGAATGACGGTATCGACCGGAGCGAACGGTAGCTCGACGCTCATACCCCACACGCGGGCCGAGTCGGCCTTAACTGTAACGCAGGCGGCGCGACCCTAGAACACGTCGTCGGCAACGAACCGTTCGCCGTCGCGTCGACCCCGAACCGTCACTTCCTGGCCGAGGTGTACGTCGGCGTCGGTCTCGACGTGTAACGTCTCCTCGCCGCTGTCGAGGATGACCGGGTCACCCGGCTGGACGACGGTTCCGGTGAACGTCTCCTCGTCGCTATCGTCGCTTTCCTCGCCGTCGTCGGCATCCGTCTCCTCGGATTCCCCGCCCGAGGTGGGCTTCGAGCCGTTGGCGAACTCGTCGAGGCCGGCGGAATCACCGCCGCGGTCCGGTTCCGCACCGTCGATGACAGTCACCGTCGAGCGCCACCCGGCGGAGGCTTCGAGGTCGTCCTGCCAGCCCTCCTGTATCTCCACCTCCGCACAGAACACTTCGTCGCCGGGTCCGAGGTCGAGGTCGGCTTTGTCGCCCCACAGCGCCACGCGGATGTCGCCGGTCTTGTCCTGCAGGCGGATGTTGCGGACCTGTCCCTCGGAGCCGTCGTCGCGGTCGAAGGTCCGCTTCGGGTCCGCCGAACGAACGACGCCCGCGATGTCGGCCGTCTCGTCGAGTTCGAGGGCGTCGATATCGGTCGCTTCGGGGACGAACTCGACAGTCTCTTCGAGTTCGTCGACGGCACCACGAGAGCCGACGTGCAGTTCCAGCGCCCCGTCGCGTTCGCGGACGTAGCCGTCGACGACCTCGACGCTCTGGCCAGCGTCGAGTTCCTCGGCGCGGTCGGCCCGTTCGTCCCACAGCGTCACCCGGACCCGACCCGTCTCGTCGCCCAGCGTCAGGTTCGACACCCGGCCCTCCGAACCGTCGTCGCGGTCGAAGGTCCGAATCGAGTCGGTGTCGAGGACGACTCCCCGGAGGTTCACGTCCGATTGGCCGATGGTCAGCGAGTCGGCGGTCACCTCGCCGCCGACCTCCACGTCGACATCCGCGTCGGGTTCGCCCTCGACTCTGTCGGCGCTCACTTCGAGGCCGTTGTAGCCATCTTTCGGACGGCCCTTCACGCGCAACACCTGCCCGACTTCGAGTTCCTCGTCACCCGCGACGGCGTCGTCGCCCCACAGCGCCACGCGGACCGACCCCGACTCGTCGGCCACGTCGATGTTGAGCACCGTGCCGTCTTCGTCCTCGCCGTCGCGTTCGAACGTCCGAAGGTCGCCGACGCTCGTCACTTTCGCGAGGAACTTCGCCTCGTCCATCCCGGGTTCGATGTCCGCGATAGTTTCGACTTCGCCGCCGTCGAGGTCGTGGGCGATGAGCATCGCGGCGGTCTCCTCGTCCGCCAATCCCCCCATCTGTTCGACCTTCTGTTCGACGGCCTCGCGGAACTCCTCTTTCTCGACGTCCGCGTCGAGTTCCGCATAAATATCGTCGATGGCGCCCATTGCTATGGAGGGCAAGTACGGCCACCCGAAAAGCGTTGTCGTTGTCGGTGCGACCGGCCGCTACGGCGTCGTTTCGACATAGCGTCGCTGGCCGCGGCTTCGGTCAAAAACCCTCGGTCGGTCGCTACCGGCGTCGGAGCGACCACTCGCCGTCCTCGAACTCCGCGACGGCGTCGAACAGCGACGACAGCGTCGCCACCTCGCGGGCGTCGTGGGCCGCGGGGTCCATATGGAAGTGTGCGACGGATTCGGCCGTCTTTACGCGGTTCGTCAGGACGTGGAGGAACCGGAACGCCCGCTGGAGTTCGACGTACTGCAACAGTGCGGTCAGCGAGTCGAACGTCACGACCGTGTTCGACCCGCCGTGCTCCGAGAGATACTCGCTGACCGTGATACCCAATCCCGTCAAGTCGCTCGGATTCTCGACGCAGGCGGCGGTGTTCGGACCGTAGGTGACCGGACCGCCGCTCGCCGCGGCCGCCGAGCGCGTCGTCTCGTCGGTGCTGACGATGGTACACTGCCGGGGACGGTCGCCGACGTACTGCTGCCACTCGTCGAGCCACTGGTCCGGCGAGCGCCGATACTCGACGGCCAACACGTCCAGCGTCGAGGGCCGCTCCGGCAACAGTCCCTCGTAGTACGACCGGCGAGCAGCGCTGCTCATCGTCGGTGCGAGCACCAAGAGGTTCGACACCCCGTCGAGGTCCATCCCGACATCCTCCCCCGAGGAGTTCCCCACTGCGTCGCCGGCCGACATTATATTCCTACTTATAATTCTGTTGTAATAAATATACGGGTAGATGACGGAGAACCGACTGGTCGTCGGATAGTACGTGGCTGTCGAATCGTAACCCCTATACGTCGAACCGGGGTAAGAACAGATGAGTCCGGGTAGGGTAGTGGACTATCCTCTTGGCTTGCGGAGCCAGGGACCGGCGTTCAAATCGCCGTCCGGACGTTTCTCTCGACGCTACACCGCGAGCGTAGCGAGCAGCAGCGTCGACGAAACTCTACGCGGAGATTTGAACACGACAGTCGCAACCCGCGCAACCGAGCGAAGCGAGGTGAGCAGGACCGTCTGTCACCTGTTCAAATCGCCGTCCGGGCTTCCCGCCCGGACGTGCTCCACGCTCGCTTCGCTCGCGTGGAACTCCGTCCGGACGTTTCTCTCGACGCTACACCGCGAGCGACTGCTCGCGCTGGAGTTTTGCCGACCCGTCCCCAACTCGGCGTATGGACCACCTCCGTGCCGGCGCGGCGTTGTTCAACGCCGGCCACTACCTCGCCGCTCACGAGCCGTGGGAACACCGGTGGCTGGAGGCACCCGCCGGCGAGCGCGACGACTGTCTGCAGGGGCTCGTACAGGCGACGGCGGCGACGCACAAGGCCCGAACCGGCAACTGGTCGGGAGCGGTCGGGTTGGCCGAAAGCGCCATCGAGTATCTGGAGGGCTGTGGCCACGACGACCTTCGAGCGTGGCTTCGCGAACTCGCCGCCGACCCCGAACTGGGCGAGCGGGAGCGACCACCCCGAATCCACATCGATGACGAGGCCGTCACGACGGCCGATTTGCAGTTCCCCGCCGCCGGCATCGCTGCCGAGGCGCTCGCGGAAACCCGCGGTGACGAACTCGTCGAGCAGGGAGTCGGCTACGCCGAAGCCGATATCGCCGAGGGCAACGAGACGAGTCCGTTCGTGACGCTGACGCTGGATTACTTACGCGGTGGGTCGCCGACGGCCCGAAAACGGCTCGTCCAGCACGTCGAACGGCGGCAGGCCCGGGAGGCCGACGTGGACGGGCTCTTCGAGTGAGTTACCCCGGAATCTAACCGTTCGGCCACCGAGAGCGTAGCCATGCGAGGGTTAGTCATCGGACGGTTCCAGCCGTTTCACGAGGGGCACCGTCGGTTGGTCGAAGGCATCGCCGACGAGGTCGAGGAGGTCGTCGTCGGCATCGGCAGCGCCGGCCAGTCACACACGAAGCGCAACCCCTTCACGTCCGGCGAGCGCGTCCAGATGGTCCAGAACGTCCTCGACGAGGTCGACGCCAAGACCTACCTCATCCCCATCGCCGACGTGGAGCGAAACGCCGTCTGGGTGAAACACATCGAAACGCTGTGTCCCCGTTTCGAGGTGGCCTACACGAACAATCCCTTCGTCGAACGGCTCTTCGAGGAGGACGGCTACGAAGTCCGGGGGACGCCACTGCACAACCGCGAGGAGTTCTGTGGATCGGAGATTCGACGGCGAATACTGGCCGGCGAGGAGTGGGCCCACCTCGTCCCCGACCCGGTCGTCGCGGGCATCGAGGAGATAGACGGCGTCGAACGGTTGCGGAAAATCGAGTCGACGGACGAGCCGGCGGAACGTGAGGGGTAGCGACGGTCAGTTGTCGGTATCGTTTTTCGGTTCACCCTCGAAGGTGAACTCCGCGGAGTTGTCCCGCGGTTCGTAGCCGAGGACCTCCTTGGCGCGCTCCAGCGAGTAGTACTTCCGGTCGTTGTCGGAGATACCGTAGACGATTTCGTAGTCGTAGTCGGCCTGCAAGGCACAGTCGTGGATGTGGGCACAGTCCCGATAGGAGAGCCACATCGCCTGCCCGCGTTCGTACTCCTTCGGCGGGTGGTTCCGGGTGAGGTTGCCGATGCGGATGTTACACACCGAGATGCCGTGTTCGTCGTGGTAGTAGCGACCGATTGTCTCGCCGGTGGCCTTCGAGATGCCGTAGAAGTTCCCGGGACGGGGCAGTTCCGTCCCGTCGAGGCGGAACTCGTCGTCGGTCCGGTAGAGGTCGGGTTTCCGGTCGGTCTCGAAGTGGCCGACGGCGTGGTTCGAGGAGGCGAAGACGAACTTCTCGACGCCGGCGTCGATTGCGGCGTCGTACAGCACCTTCGTGCCGTGGATGTTGTTGTCGAGAACGGAGTCCCACGGCGCGTCGCGTCGCGGGTCACCGGCGAGGTGGACCACGGCGGAGACGCCTTCGCAGGCCTCGGCCATCAGTTCCTCGTCGGTCACGTCGCCGACGAGATACGGGTGGTCGGGGTCGAACGGCGGCGGGTTGTGAAACAGGTAGCGCCAGTCGTAGTCGTCGCCGATGCCTTCCCGGATGGCCGTTCCGACTGCGCCCTTGGCTCCGGTGAGCAACACGGTGTCGTCCATTTAGGAGATGGAAGGCGTGAGACGGACAAGAAACGTGCGGTTCGTTCGTCGTCGGGTGCGACCCGTATCAGTCGGCGGCCGCAGGTTCGTCGTCGAGTTTGACGAGTTCCTCGACGTCCGGAATCTCGGCCTGTGCGTCGGTGATGATGTCGATGCGGCGGGTGAGTTTGTCGCGAGCGTAGTTGACGAGCGGCATCGGGTCGATGACGCTGTCGCCGACCGAGACGGTTTCGGCAACCATCGGCATCAACTCCATCAGCGTCTCTTGGACGACCGCTTCGTCGACGCCGTCCTCGGCGAGGTGTTTCTGGACTTTCTGCATCCCGAAGCCGACGTGTCGACCCTCGTCGCTCCGGATGTAGTTGATTCCCTTCACGAGGCCTTCGAGGTGCGGCGTCTCGCGGTCCGGCGGCGTCAGCGGGTCGTCGTCGTCGGGGCCGAGTGCGGTCGTGAGGCCGTAGTAGCCGGTCTGGGCGAGAATGCTCTCGACGACGAGGTGGTAGTGGCAGTACGCCCGCACGCGGTTTTCGGGGGTGTCGTCGGTCAGAAGCGTTTGCATGGCTTCCTCGGTGCGGTCGAACAGCTTGATGTAGCCATCCGGGAAGAATCGCTGGTCGGTGGGGGCGATTTTCTCCCAGCCGCGCTCCTCGGCGACCGGATAGATGACCTCCCGCCAGTAGCGGTCGAAGAACTGGGTGTGTTTGGCCTCCTCGTAAATCTGGCTGGAGACGAACATCTGGTCGTTGATGTCTCCGAGTGCAATCATCAGCGGCGCGAGGTCCTCGGTGACCGCCTCCTCGCCCGCGCCGAACAGCGCGAGGTACTGCGCCACGTCGAAGAACTCCTCCTCGTCGCCGTCCATCGACATCGCTCGCTCGCGGTCCTGTTCGATGAGTTCCTGGGAGATGTCCTCGTAGGGGTCCCAGTGGTTGTAGACGGCGTGTCGGAAGTAGCCACCACCGACGGTGTCCTCGCTGATGCGCATCTCTCGGCTGTCGTCGCGAATCTGTGTCATGGTCGACTACACATGACACCTACTACAGAATCGTCCTACTGCCTCGAATGCGGGGTGGTTTATGTCATTAGTCGACACGGACCACCCCAGAGGCAACCGCAGGAGGGCGCTACTGCCCCTCGAACTCCGGGTCGCGGTCGGCCATGAACGCCGCGACGCCCTCTGCGAAGTCGTCGCTGTCTATCATCGTCTCCTGGGCCAGCGCCTCCTCCCGAAGCGTCTCCTCTAAGGAGCGCTGGTGGCTCCGGTAAACGAGTCGTTTCGCGGCGCCGACGGCCATCGTCGGCCGGCCGGCGAGCGTCTCGACGCGCTCGGCGACAAACGAGTCGAGTTCCTCGGCCGGCACCGCGTCGTTTGCGACGCCCAACTCGACGGCCTCCTCGGCGCCGATTCGGTCGCCGGTGATGAGCAACTCCAGGGCCTTCCGGACGCCGACGAGTCGCGGCAGGACGTATGTGGCGCCCGTGTCGGGAGCGAGGCCGATGTTCGTAAAGCCCCACTCGAAAAAGGCGTCCTCGGCGGCGTAGACGAAGTCACAGGCCGCCGCCAGCGACCCGCCGGCGCCGACTGCGGGGCCGGGAACCTTCGCGACGGTCGGTTTCTCCATCCGAATCAGGCCGCTGGCGATGGCGTTGAGTCCGTGTTCGAGTTCCGCGGCGGGACTGCCACCGCCCATGTCGCCGGCCAAATCGAGGCCGGAACAGAAGGCGTCACCCTCGCCGGTGACGACGACACAGCGAACCGAGTCGTCGTAGGCGGCGTCGTGGACGTGTTCGGCCATCTCCTTCGACGCCGGGGCGTCGACTGCGTTTTTTCGTTCGGGGTTCGATATCGTGATGGTCGCAACGGCACCGTCGCGGGTCAACTCGACGCTCATAGACGTTCCCCCGAGGCCAGTGACTTTACTCTGTGTATCGCGAGGGAGAGGGCTTATCGGCGCGACGCCCCTCGTCGTGGTATGGAATCCGGGACGGACGACGGCGAAATCGACGCCGACGCCCCGAGCGAGGGGCCGGGCGACGGCTGGGTCACCGTCCGCGGCGCGTTGGGCGGGCTCGCGTTGCTGTGGCTGTCGGCGATGTCCGGCTTCGGCGCGCTGCAGGCGGCGGTGTACGGCGTGCGGACCGACCCGCTTTTCCTCGGCGTCGCGACCGGCGCCGTGGCGCTGTCGGCGCTGGCCGCCTACGGCTCGCTTCGTTCCTTCGGCCTGCGCTGAACGGCTACCCCTCCGAAGACATCCGGACGGTCAACACCGGCACGTCCGCGGTGCGGACGATGCGTTCGGTGACGCTCCCGAGCAGGTAGCGGTCCAGCCCGCTTCGACCGTGTGTGCCCATCACGATGGCGTCGATGTCGGCCTCGTCGGCGTACCCGAGGATAGCCGTATGCGGCGCCCCCTCTTCGAGGTCGGTGACGACTTCGACGCCGGCCTCGTCGGCACGGGTGCGAATCTCTTCGAGGGCGTCCTCACCGATTTTCCGAAGCCGTGCTTCGACCTCGTCGTCCATCATCTCCGGGGCGTAGGGGATGTCTTCGACGACGAACAGGACGTGCAGTTCCGCGCCCGTCGCTTCGGCGAGTCCGATGGCTTCCTCGACTGCGCGGTTGCTCGCGTCGCTGCCATCGGTCGGGAGAAGAATCCGGTCGTACATGGACGGAATGTCTCCCCCAGGGTACAAAGAGATGCGGGACGGCCGCCGTCTTCAATCGGCCAACAGCGCCGCGTGTTTCTCCCGTATCTTCTTCAGTTTCGGGTTGATGTTGACGACGCAGTAGGTGTCGTTGGGGTTCTTCTCGAAGTAGTCCTGGTGGTACTCCTCGGCGCGATAGAACTCATCCAGCGGTTCGACCTCCGTGACGATGTCGTCGTCGTACAGCGGCTGGAGGTCCTCGATGACCGACTCGACGGTGTCGCGTTGCTCGTCGTCGTGGTAGAACACCGCCGACCGGTACTGCGTGCCGATGTCCGGACCCTGTCGGTTGAGTTGTGTCGGGTCGTGGATGGTGAAGAACACCTCCAAGAGGTCCCGATAAGAGATGGTTTCGGGGTCGAACTCGACTTGGACGGCCTCGGCGTGGCCGGTCTCCTCCCGGCAGACGGCCTCGTAGGTGGGGTCCTCGACGTGGCCGCCGGCGTAGCCGGAGACGACCGACGCCACCCCGTCGAGTTCCTTCAGCGCGGCCTCGATACACCAGAAACAGCCCCCTGCGAGCGTCGCGGTCTCTGTCATGGCTTCCGATAGGAGTTCGAGATGCTTCAATTGGTGGTCGGCGGGGATTCAGTCGTCCGACCCGCCGACCTGTTCGTGTTTGTGCAACAGTGCCATCCGCTCTTTGAGGTCGACGCCCTTCTTGTCGTAGGCGCGGATGCGGTAGAAGTACAGCGCGGCCGACAGCGCCATCCACGCGAGGACGACGGCGAACGCCGAGGGCGCACTGGAGACGACGAGGACGGTGAACGCCACCGAGACGACGACGTTGCCGACGGCGACGATTCGGAGGACGGGCATCGGGAGCTTGTAGATGGAGTACTCGTAGCGTTGGGGGAACACCTTCGGGAGGTTCCACAGCGCGACGCCGCCGATGGCGAAGGCGATGAAGATGCCGGTGACCACGACGACGACGAGCCAGTCGAGTACGTCGGGCGGCGTGATGGCGTCGAGTTGGCCGACGAACGGCGCCGCGAGCAACGGCGGGATGCCGAACAGAAGGATGGCGCGGTGTGGCGTGTTGTAGTCGTCGTGGACCGACGCGAACACGTCGGGGACGACCTCGTCGCGGGCCGCCCGCATCACGGTTCGGGAGTAGGAGGTAAACAGCGTGTTGACGGTCGTCGCGGCGGCGATGAGCGCCGAGACGCCGACGACCAGCAGTATCGGCGTCGGAAGGACGCCCGTCGCGACCGCGGCGAGGCCGCCTTCGACGGGTTCGCCGCCGAGTTCACCCGAGACAGTCATGTTCTCCAGCGGAATCGCCCCGATGAGCGTGAACACGATAGCTATCGAGAGCACCGTCACGATGGCCATCCCGATGGCGAGGACGCGCGGGATGTTCTCGACGGGATTTTCGAGTTCCTCGCCGATTTCGATTATCATGCCGAACCCCTGGAAGGGGATATACAGCGTGACGACGGCCAGCAGGAACGGCGCGAAACTGTCGGCGAACGGTTGGCCCTCGCCGGAGGGGAACACAGGCGTGTAGTTCGCGGTGTCGACGTGTGGAATCCCGCTGACGACGAAGGCGACCATCCCGAGGATGAGTGCGATGACGAACGCGATTTGGACCTTCGTGACGATTTGGACGCCGACGTAGTTCAATACGAGAAACAGGCCGAGCAGTCCCCACACCGCCGCGACGGTCGGGACCGACCCCATACCGAGGGTGTCCAGCAAGCCGTTGAGGTAATCCGAGAAGCCGACGGCGGCAAAGAGTAGGTACGACCACACCGCGAGCACCGGTACCGAGACGCCGAGCATCCCCCAGAAGGGGCCGACCAGCCGCGAGCCGTAGACGTAGATACCGCCGGCGACGGGAATCGCCCCGCCGAGTTGTAACAGCAACAGTACCCCGAGCACCATCGGGACGATGGAGACGAGAATCGCGACGGTGATACTCGGGCCGGCCGCCGCGGCCATCTGCGTCGGGACGATGAAGATGCTCATACCCAGCGCCGTCCCGACCAAGAGTGCGACCGCACCCCAGAGCCCGACCTGTTCGTCTATCAGTTTGTATTCGTCGGCTGACATCGTGGTGTGTCGGACCGTACCACGCAACCGCCTTTAGTGTATCTCCAATTTTCAGCCGTCGTTTATCAGGGACAACCGCTACCGGCGCCGAAACAGCCGTTCGCGAAGCGACCGCGAAGTCGGTCGTTCGGCGAGTACCACCGGAGTTTCGATGTCTTCGAGCACCGACAGCGCGAGCGACCCGCCGACGACGCGAGCGAGCAACCCACGTTCAGTCGCGCCGACGACGACGAGGGTGTGGTCTGCGGCGGCCGCTTCGATTGCCGCCTCCACGTCACCCGTCTCGACCAGCAATTCGGCGTCGGCGTCGTTCGTTCGTGCCGCGTCGAACACCTCCGCGAGGCCGCGATGGGAGAGTACCGTCTTCGTCTCGATGGGGACGCCGGCGGCTTCGGCGTCGGCATTGGCGGTCGCGAGCAGCTCGGCGGACTCGGCGTCGATTCGCTCGCGGTTCTTCGCGGCGGCCGACAGGGCCGTCTGGTCAGGTACCTGAACGATATGTATCGCGAGGACCCGCCCGTCGTGGTGTTTCGCCCACACCGCCGCGAGCGAAACCAGCGCCGATTCGGTTCGGGGGTTCGACAGCGCGACCATCACGGTCGGTCTCTCGCGTTCGGTCGCCCGCTCGTCGGTGGTCCTCACGGCGACTGCCTCACTCGTTCGGTAGCGCGACGACCGGCAGCGTCGCCTCGGTGACGAGTCGGACCGACGTATCGCCCGACAGCAGTCGAACGAGTCGACTTCCCTCGCGAGCGACGAAGGCGATAGCCGTCGCGTCGTGACCGTTCGCCTCCGCCAACAGCGTCTCGACGACATCGGTTCCGTACGCCGTATCCCGCTCGACGGGCACGTCGTCGCCGAGGGCGTCTTCGACGACATCAAGAATGGCTTCGGCGTCTTCTTGGCGTTTCTCCAGTGGCGCCTTGTCGATACCGCCGCCCGCTTTCTCGATGACGTGGACCGCGACGACCTGTTCGATTTCGTCGAGATACGGCGAAAGCGCCGCACACGTCTCGGCCGCGTCGTCTTCGGTCGCAACCGGGACGACCACGCGCTGTAGGAGAGTCATACCGAACAGTACGCTGGGTCGTCCGTTAAGCCTTCCCTCGCGGTCAGGAGGTGGTGAACCCGGCTGTCTCGTCGTACTCCTCTAAGACCCATTCCAGTTCCTCGATGGCCCGGAGGATGGCGACCTCGGCGGTGTCCTCGAACTCCGAGGACGGCGGGTCGTAGTCGTCGTACTGGGCCTCCAGTTCCGCGATTCGCTCCCGAATCACCGCTTCGTCTCGCATACCTCGAGACACCGCCGGAGCCCTCTTTGTCCTTGCGGCGTCGAGCGCGCCGCCGGAAGTCGGAAGCCGCTGGCTCCCCAAAGCGGGGTATGGCCGACGACATACCACGGACCGACGAGGAGTGGCGCGAGGTGCTGACCGACGAGGAGTACCGTATCCTCCGCGAGCAGGCCACAGAACCGAAGTTCACCGGCGAGTACCTCGGCAAGGACGACGACGGCAACTACTGCTGTGCCGGCTGTGGCGCCGTCCTCTTCGACTCGGAGACGAAGTTCGACTCGAACTCGGGGTGGCCCTCCTTCTACGACGCCGAGGAAAGCGCTGTCGAGTTACGCGAAGACCGCAGCCACGGGATGGTCCGTACCGAGGTCGTCTGTGCCCGCTGTGAAGGCCATCTCGGACACGTCTTCGACGACGGGCCGGAACCGACCGGTAAGCGGTTCTGCATCAACTCCGCCGCGTTGGATTTCGAATCGGAGTGATTCACGCAGCGGAATTCGAAGTGATAATCCTCATATAACGCGCCCGACAAGCGGCGACAAGGATGTCCACGAACGACACCGGTGGCGTGAGCCGACGGGACTTCGTCCGCGTTACTGCTGGCGCGACGGCGGCCGCCGCCGCGTCGGCCTCGGCGACGACTGCATACGCACAGGAGGAGTTCGACTACGGCGGTTGGTTCGAAGGCGTACCGAACTTCGAAGGCACCGTCGACCGGACCGGCGAGGACGAGGTTCGAGTCACGGTCGGCCCCGGCGGCGACCTCGTTTTCGACCCGCCGGCGATTCACGTCGACCCCGGGACGACGGTTATCTGGGAGTGGGATCAGGGGTTCCACAACGTCGTCGAAAAGGAGTCCGGCGAGCGATACGGCAGCGAACTCACCGACACCACCGGTACGACCTACTCGGTCACCTTCGAGAGTGACGGCATCTCGACGTACGTCTGTGAACCCCACCAGACACAGGGCATGAAAGGCGCCGTCGCCGTCGGCAGCGGCGAGGGAACGCCCGACATCACCGAAGGCGAGATGGGGATGGCCGACGGTGGCGACAGCGGTGGCGGCAGCAGCGGCGACGGCAGCGACGGCGGAGACGGCGAAAGCGACGGCAGCGACGGTGGAAACGGTGGCGAGAGCGGGGGCGACAACAGCGGCCTCCCCGACAACGACGTGTTGGCGCTGTACGGCATCGCACTCGTTCTCGCGTTCCTCTCGCCGATTGCGCTCGTCGTGTTGATGCTCCGACAGAGCCGAGACGAACCCGAGTACTGAACCGCACCACAACGCTGAAACTCCGGTTTTCGAGTCGAATCGACGCTCGTGAGTGGTGCGGCCACCCTCGGGGATTTATATTTCCGACCGCTATGGCGAGGCATGACAGACCTCTCGTTGGATGCCGAGCAACTCGACCGCTACTCCCGACACATCATCATGGACGGCGTGGGGCCGGAGGGACAGAAGAAACTCCTCGATGCGAACGTGCTGTGCATCGGGGCGGGCGGCCTCGGCTCACCCATTATCCAGTATCTCGCCGCCGCGGGCGTCGGCACGCTCGGCATCGCCGACGACGACGTGGTCGAGCGGTCGAACCTCCAGCGACAGGTCATCCACGGCGACACCGACGTGGGGCGGCCGAAAGTCGACTCCGCCCGCGAGTTCGTCGAACGACAGAACCCCGACGTGACCGTCGAGACACACGAAACGCGCGTCACCGCCGACAACATCGAGGGCCTGCTCGAAGCCTACGACGTGGTCGTCGACGGTTCGGATAACTTCGCGACGCGGTATCTCGTCAACGACGCGTGTACGCTCGCAGGCGTCCCCTTCGCCCACGGAGCGATTCTCCGCTTCGAGGGGCAGATAACGACGTTCGAAGCGAACGACGACGGCCCCTGCTATCGGTGTCTGTTCCCCGAGGCGCCACCGGCGGGCACCGTCCCCGACTGTGCGACGGCCGGCGTCCTCGGCGTGCTTCCCGGAACGGTCGGCTGCATTCAGGCGACCGAAGCCGTCAAACTCGTCCTCGGCTACGGCGAGACGCTCGACGGTCGGATGCTGTTCTACGACGCCGGTGACATGACCTTCGAGGAAATCACAATCGAGCGACGCCCCGACTGTCCGGTCTGTGGCGACGGTGAGGGGGGAATCGAGTCGATACACGACGTGGAGTACACCGAAACCTGCGCCATCTGAGCGGTCTCAGGGGGCGCGTATCTCCTCGCGCTCGAATCGCTCGCCGCGCCAGCGCCAACTGCCGAGTTCTGCATCGCCAGAAAGCGAGACGATGACGTAGGAGCGGTCGGGCCACGCCGCCAGTCGGGCGTCGGTGTCGCTCGGTTCGGCCGGCCCCCGCGGGTGGGAGTGATAGAAGCCGACCACGTCCAGTCCCGCCGCGTCGATGCGTTCCAGAAGGTCGAGTTCCTGGGTCGGTGCGATTTCGTAGCGCGTCCGCGGCGTCGGAGCGGCGTTGTCGGCCCGATAGCACCGCTGAACAGTCGATGTATCGGTTCCGTGGTCGCCGGCCAACACGCCGACGACTTCCTCGGGGGCGCCCTCGCGGGCGTGGGCGAGTATCTCCCCTCTGAGTTCCGACGGCAACGACAGTGTCATACCGTCGTCCGAGCGAGCGGTCGTGCCGCCCACTCCTCGGGCACTTCGAACGTCTCGGGATGCAGCAGTGCCGCCAGCGTCTCCAGTGTGTCGACGACCCGCGGCCCGGGTCGGTTCATCAGGTGGTGGCCGTCCATCGCGTAGGCGCGGTTGGTCTCAACCGCCCGGAGGTCGTCGAACCTCGGCCGGTCGGTCAGGTCCGTGAGGTTCTCGAACGTCTGTTCCAGTTCGAACCCACACGGCGCCGCGACGAGGACGTCGGGGTCGTACTCGCGGATTTCGGCCCACTCCCGCGGCGTCGAGGCGTCGCCGGGGTCGGCGAGTCCGTAGCGGCCGCCGGCCAACTCGACCAACTCGGGCACCCAGTGGCCGGCGACCATCGCCGGGTCGAGCCAATCGAGGATGGCCACCTCCGGTCGGTCGTCCGTGTCGCTGACGCGCTCTTCGACCGCCTCGACGCGACCACGGAGGTCGGCGAGGAGGCTCTCGGCGCGCTCCTCCCGACCCAGCGCCGCACCGATTCGCTCGATGTCTTCGAAGATGTCACCGAGGCTGTGGGGGTCGGTCGTCAGCAACTCACAGTCCAATCCCAACTCGTCGATGGCCTCCTCGACGACGACGGTGTCGACGGCACACACCTCACAGATGCCCTGTGAGATGACGAGGTCGGGGTCGGCTTCGGACAGCGCCTCGCGGTCGATGGCGTAGACGCCGCCGTCGGTGTCGGCCTGTTGGACCTGTTGGTCGATGTCGGCGCTGGACGCGGAGGCGTCGATTCGGGATTCGACGACGGACGGCACCCCGGTCGCTTCCGGCGGGTAATCGCACTCGTGGGAGGTTCCGACGGGTTCGACGCCGAGGGCGTAGACGATTTCGGTCGCCGAGGGCAGCAGTGAGACGACGCGCATACTCCACGTAGGGACGCCAGCGGGTTAAAGGAACCCCGCGACGACAGTCGAGTCGTGCGGGTCGACTATCACACCCACTCGACGTACTCCGACGGCCGCTTCATGTGGTCGATGTGCAGCGCCGCCGAAGACGCCGGCCTCGACGCCATCGGCTTCGCCGACCACTGCAACGTCTCCTCGCGGCCGGCCCAGAAGCGGGCGAAGAAGGCCCTCGGCTTCAACCTCGACGTGACCTACGAGCGTCGACGCGACGCCATCGAGACCGTCGACGACCGCTTCGATGTCGACGTGTACGACGGCGTCGAGATGGACTACGACGCCCGGGACGAGGAGACGATTGCGACGTTTCTGGACGAGGCCGACTTCGCCTACGCCATCGGCAGCGTCCACCACCTCGACGGGATGAACGTCCACATCGAACCGTACTTCGAAAAGAAGACCGACGATGAGCGCTCGCGGTTGGTCGACACGTTCTACGAGGAGGCCGTTTCGCTGCTGGAATCGGAGTTGTTCGACATCGCAGCCCACGTCGATTTAGTGGAGCGCAACCCCGCCCTCCGTGGGTACGCGACCGAAGACCACTACCGGGCGGTCGCGGAGGCGGCCGCCGACTCCCGAACGAAACTCGAACTCAACGCCGGCCGCATCCTCGCCGACTACGGCGAGTTCCATCCCAATCCCGACTTTCTCGACGTACTGGCAGAATACGGCGTCGAGTTCGTTCCCGGCACCGACAGCCACGACCCGACCGAGATGGGCGAACGGAAGGAGGAACTGGAGAAGTTCGTCGCGGCACACGGCCTCAAGACCGCCGAGTTGTCGCTTTAGACGTGGAACTCGTAGAGGTCGTCGCCGACGTGGTGCAGCGACTCGACGACTTTCCCGCTGTCGCCGACCATGTCGTCGCCGTCGGCCTCCGCCCGACCGATGGCGAGGGCCTTGCTGTGAGTCTCCTCGACGATGACGACGAGGTCGCCGGGTTCGATGTCGTCGGTCGCTTCGGTGATGCCCGGACGCATCACGTTCGCGCCGTCGGAGACGAAGGAGATGGCTCCCGAGTCGACGGTGACGACGTGGTTCTGTGGCGGATACTCGTTGGCGCCGCGGACGGTGAGAAACAAATCGCCGTCGAAGGAGGCGACGAGCGGGTCGCCGTCGACGAGGACGACCTCGCGGTCGACATCGGTGAACTCGACGCGTTCGTAGCTGTCGCCGTCGAGGTCGACGCCGAGGTGGTCGGCGAGGTCGGCCTCCAGTTCGCTGATTTCGTCCGACCGGAGGTGGTGGCGTGACTTCACGTCCATACCCGAGAGTCAGTCGTCATCGGCTAAAAACCGCCGGTCCGACGGTCCCTCGACGACGCGGGCCGGCGGTGCTCGTGAGATACCCGTCGACCCGCCACCGCTAAGACGGGAGCGACCAGTAATCCTGTATGATAGATTTACGCAGCGACACGGTGACGAAACCCTCTCCTGCGATGCGGGAGGCCGCCGCCGACGCCACGGTCGGCGACGACGTGTATGGCGAAGACCCGACGATAAACGACCTCGAATCGACGTTCGCCGATTTGGCCGGCAAGGAGGACGCACTGTTCGTTCCCTCGGGGACGATGGGGAATCAAATCGCCGCGAAGGTCCACACCGAACCGGGCCAAGAGGTACTCGTCGAACGCGAGAGCCACGTCTACAAGTGGGAGTTGGGCGGCCTCGCACAGCACGCCGACCTGCAGGCGCGGACGATAGACGGCGGCGACCGCGGCGTCGTCACGCCCGATGCGGTTCGGGAAGGGTGCGTCGAAGAAGACGACCACCGCCCCGGGACGGGCCTGCTGTGTTTGGAGAACACCCACAACAGCAAGGGCGGGACGGCCATCTCGGCAGAGCGAATCGACGCCGCCTGCGAGGTGGCGGGCGACCACGGTGTGTCGGTGCATCTCGACGGGGCGCGACTGTTCAACGCTGCGGCGGCACTGGGGACCGACGCCGCTCGTCTCGCTCGCGAGGTCGATTCGGTGATGTGCTGTCTCTCGAAGGGACTCGGCGCGCCCGTCGGGTCGATGCTCGCCGGCAGCGAGGCGTTCATCGAGGCGGCCCACCGGGTTCGGAAACTGTTCGGCGGCGGGATGCGACAGGCCGGGATGGTCGCCGCACCCGGACTCCTCGCGTTGGAGAACCGAAAGCGACTGGCCGACGACCACGAAAACGCCCGGCGACTGGCCGAGGGAGTGGGAGCGATTCGGGGACTGTCGACGCGAGAGCCGGAGACGAACATCGTGTTGGTCGAAACCGAAGACCCGGCCGAGGCGTTCCTCGAACGTTGTGAAGACGAAGACGTGTTGGGCGTGCCGTTCGGAGAGCACCTCGTGCGGTTCTGTACGCACCTCGACGTCGACGGTGACATCGACGCCGCGGTTCGGCGAATCGAGCGGGCGGCGTAACTGCGGCTACTTCCGGCCTTCGCGCATCCCTTCGGAAAAGCTGAGCAGCGTCCGCCGGATGAGCAGGAAGAAGGCGAAGACGATGAGCAGCAGTATCGCGATGATGCCGACGAGGACGGGGTCGACCTCGGGCAGCTGCAGGGGGAACATACTCGCCGGTTACCGCGCCACCGCAAAGTCGTTTCGGGGCGGCCGCTCGGCGAGACGCCGCAGAACAAAGTTCTTAGCCCCGCGGTTAAAAACGAACGACAATGAGCCTCCTGCCCTCCAGCCCGGACGTCTCTCCCGACGGCGAGCCACGGGTCGTCGGCCTCGACAGCGAGGAGGCCGACGACCTGATGGCCGCGCTCTCCTCTACGACGGCCCGTCGGCTCCTCGCTGAACTCCACGAGGACCCGGCGCCACCCGGAGAGCTCGCCGACCGGGCCGACACCTCCCTGCAGAACGCCCAGTATCACCTCGAAAAGCTCGAAGACGCCGGTGCAATCGAAGTCGTCGGGACGGCCTACTCCGAGAAGGGCCGAGAGATGCGCGTCTACGGCCCCGCCGACAGCCCGCTGGTCATCTTCGCTGGCGAGAAGGAACGCGCCTCGGGACTCCGGGCGGCGCTGTCGCGACTGTTCGGCGGCTTTCTCGCCCTCGTCGTCGGCGCCTTCGCCGTCCAGGAACTGTTCGGTGGCGTCCCCGAAGGCGCCGCCCCCGCCGGCGGCGGTGGAAACGGTGGCGCCGATGGAGCCGGTGGGGCCGCAGAGGCGACACAGACCCCAACACCAGAGCAGACACCGCAGGCAACCGCGACGACCACCGAGAGCAACGACGTGGGCGCCTTCGACGTGACGGAGACGCCGGCACCGGAGGCCACCGAGAGTACGAGAACCGTCGAACCGATGGACACGCCGGTACCGACCGAAGAGGCGTCGACGACCGCGGAGACGGCGACGCCGATGCCCACCGCCGAGGAGGCGGCGACACCCGCGGACGGCGCCGCCGAGTTCCTCGACCCGCTGTTCGACGCGCTGTTCGGGGCGGGGCTACAGCCGGGCGTCGCGTTCTTCCTCGGCGGGGCGACGGTGCTGACCGTCGTCGTCGCGCTGACGTACCTCCGCGGTCGGTAGTTCCGGCGTTTCGATACGTCAAATCGCCTTTTGACCTTCCGTTGGTGCCTTATTATCACCGGTAGACGTACCGAACGCGCTGAACGCTTCGGCCCTCCATCCCCGCTGACAACCCCTCCGACATCCCCGCCCGGCGTTCGGCGCGTTCTTCCTCTATCACTCACCGAGCGACGGCTACTCGAGTGGCCGCGGGTCGACGACGAACCGCTCGAACACCTCGCCAGCGGGTTCGACGAGTCGTCCCTCGGCGCGACCGGCCGCGTCGTCGAACTCCAACTCCGCGTGTCCGGGCCGGTTCCACCGCGGGTCGGCGTGACTCCCCGGGTTCAACATCGGAACGGGACCGTCGCGGAACTCCGGCGCGTGGGAGTGACCGAACACGAGGAGGTCGGCGTTGGTCTGCCGGCCGAGCATCGACAGCGCCGTGTCGGTGTGTTCGTGGCCGTGGACGACCGCGATTCGGAGTCCCGCCCACTCGACGAGTTCCTCGGCGGGGACGCGCTCCCGAACCGCCGGCGGGTCGTTGTTTCCGTAGACGCCACGGATGTCACAGCGCGCCTCGAAGGCATCGAGGACGGTCTCGGTCATGTAGTCGCCAGCGTGGATAACGAGGTCGGCCGCGTCGACGGCTTCGGCGGTCCGCCCCTCGAGTCGCGCCGAGTCACGGCCGTGAGTGTCGGAGAGGACGACGAGCATACCCGCGGTAGAACCCCCGGCCGCATGACACCAACGCTTAGTGTGCGCCCCCGAACGGTAGTCCTATGGCAGGCAGTAGTACGGGCGTCGTCCTCGCGGCGATGTTCGCCAACGGCGGTATCGCCGTCCTGAAGTTCATCGGCTTTCTGTTGACCGGAAGCCCCTCGATGCTGGCCGAGACGTATCACTCCATCTCCGACACCGGCAATCAGGTGTTGCTGTTGGTCGGCATCAAGTACAGCCAACAGGACGCGAGCAGGAGACACCCGTTCGGTTACGGGAAAGCGCAGTTCTTCTATGCCTTTCTCGTCTCGGTGCTGCTGTTCGGCATCGCCGGCTGGGAGAGCCTCAAACACGGCATCAGCGAGGTCAGAGCGGGCGGCCACGAAACGGAAGCCGGTCCCGCGGAGTTCCTCGGCTACACCATCGACATCACGCCGCCGGTCGACCCCTTCTGGATAGTCGTCGCCATCCTCTTGGGCGGCATCGCCTTCGAGACCTACGCGTTCGTGAAGGCCAACGCCGAACTCCGGCGACAGATGGAGACCTACGGCTGGTCGGGCTACCGGGAGGCCTTCGACCGGACGAGCGACCTGACGACGCTGACGGCGTTCACCGAGGACACCGTCGCTCTCGCGGGGTTGGTCGTCGCGCTGTTCGGTATCGTCGCCACACGCATCACCGAGAACCCCATCTACGACGCTTTCAGCGCGGTCGTCATCGGCGTGTTGCTGATGGGCTTTGCGGTGCTGTTGGCCATCGAGAACAAACGGCTCATTCTCGGCGAGAGCCTCGCGAGCGACGTCGAAAGTGACCTCCGGGGAATCGTCGAATCCCAAGAGAGCGTCACCCACGTCGACGACTTCCGGACGATGTTCATCGGGTCGGGTCAGGTCCTCGTCACCGCCGACGTGAGTTTCGATTCGGGGCTGACGACCGAGGAGGTCAACACCGGCATCAGCGAGATGGAGGCGGCGATGCGCGAGCGGGACGACCGCGTGAAGACCATCTACATCGAACCCGAACTGTAGCGGCCGGCCGTTTCGAGTCCTTTTTCCACCGCTGGTGACTACCTCGCATATGCTCACAGCGGGCGTCATCGCGGTACAGGGCGACGTGGCCGAACACGCGGCGGCCATCCGCCGGGCCGCAGAGCGCCACGGCGAGTCGGTCACCGTCGAGGAGATTCGGACCGCCGGCGTCGTCCCGGAGTGTGACCTACTGCTCATGCCCGGCGGAGAGTCGACGACGATTTCGCGACTGCTTCGGGAGGAGGGCATCGACGAGGAGATTCGCGCCCACGCCGAGGCCGGCAAGCCGATGTTGGTCACGTGTGCCGGCCTCATCGTCGCCAGCCGCGACGCCAAGGACGACCGCGTGACGACGCTCGACATCCTCGACGTGAGCGTCGACCGCAACGCCTTCGGCCGACAGAAGGACAGTTTCGAGGCGGGCCTCGACGTGACCGGCCTCGAAGAGCCGTTTCCCGCCGTTTTCATCCGCGCGCCGGCCATCGACGAGGTCGGCGACCAAATCGACGTACTCGCCACGTTCGATGGACGGCCGGTCGCCGTCCGAGCGGACAACGTCGTCGGGACGGCGTTCCATCCGGAGTTGACCGACGATTCACGGGTTCACGGCCTGGCATTTTTCCGGTAGCGACATCGTCACCGCCCGCAAGCGAGTGGCTTTTTCAACCGCCGTCACCTCTCGACTATATGAACGCACACATCGAGGGGGTTCGCGTCGCCGAGACCGCCTCGGGACTCGCGGCGGTCGTGACGCTCGGCGTCGAGGGCGACGACGAGGTGTTGCCCATCTTCATCGGCGTCGAGGAGGCCACGAGCATCGCTCGGGGCCTCGACGCCACCGACATCGGCCGGCCGCTCACCCACGACCTCCTGTTGGACGTGATGGAGGAACTCGGGGGGCGCGTCGAGCGCGTCGTCGTTTCCGGTCTCGACGACGGCACCTACGTCGCGGACCTCCACCTCGAGACGCCGCGGGACGAGGCGGTCGTCGACGCCCGACCGAGCGACTCACTGGCGCTTGCGGCCCGAACGAACGCCGACATCGAAATCGAGGCGTCGGTGTTCGAGGCCAACCGCGAACCGCTCGACGAGTACGACAAACTCGACGACGTTCGGGAGGTGATGGCCTGATGGACGACGCAGACGACGTACTCGACGAACTGTTCGACGTCATCGAGTCCCGCAAGGAGGAACTGCCGGAGGACTCCTACACAACCTCGCTTTTCACCCACGAGAAAGGCGAGAACGCGGTGCTAGAGAAGTTAGGCGAGGAGACGACCGAACTGATTCTGGCGGCGAAAGACGACGACCGCGAGGAGTTGGCCCACGAGGCCGCCGACATCGTCTACCACATGCTCGTGTTGCTGTCGATGAAGGAGATGGACCTCGAAGACCTGCGAGCGGAGTTGCGAAAGCGGCGCTAATCGGTCGCCTCGTAGGTATCGACGTGGTGGACCGACTCGGGCGACAACAGTCGCCCGCTGGGGAGTTCGAGCCAGCCGTTGGCTTTGATTCGGACGGGACCCTCGTGGAGAATCGTCTCCCCGTCGGTGTCAGCGTAGACGACAGCCGAATCGTATCGCTCCTCGAAAACGTCCGAGAGGGCTTCGCGGAGGGCTTCTGCAGGGGCAATCATGCGTCCGACTACGAGCGTGTTGGCAAAAGTGTTGATGGGCGATTCGGGCGACTACTGATGTTCGAAGCGGTAGGTGACGATTTCGCTCGTCGGGTCCCACTCGAAGTTCCCGCCGTGGACCATCTTCATTCGCTCCTTGTACGCCTCCAGTGAGTCAGAGCCTTCCCGCTGTGCGTCCTCGTCGGTCAAATCGCCGAGCGTGCGCTCCTCGACGCTGGACACCTCGAAGGTCGTCTCCTCGATGGCGAAGGTGTCGCCTTCGGTCGCATAGCGGTTCGAGGCGCCGCGGCTGAGTTGCGTCACGTCACCCGCGAGGACGGCCTGTTTCACGCGGTCGTTCGGCAGCAGGGCGTCGGCGTCGATGGATGCCATACCGGCCGTTGGGGTGCCACGAACTTAATCGGCGAGGAACCCGCCAATCGCGCCGCCGATGGCGCTGTCGGTGGCGAAGAGGAACGCGACGAGCACGCCGACGACGAAGATACCGAGTCCGCCGAGGACGCCCGCGGGGCCGCCGAGGGTCGCCCCGAGGAGCGTGACGAACGCCGATACACGGCCCTTATACGGCCGGACGTACAAACAAGGATATGCACTTCGAAGACCTTCCGACCACGCCCCGGTCGGAGGAGTTGGTCGACAAGGCGTTCTCGCGGGCGGCACGCGCGGGGCGAGCGAAGTCCGGGTTCGAGGCCCAGGAGTCGATGCTCCAGACCGCCTCGAACATCCTCTCGGACAACCTCGGCAACGTCGTCACGTCGTGGCCCGACTTCGAGTTGGTCGACGAGTTCTACTACGAACTCGCCGACGCGACGCTGGCGGATACGGACGTCGAGGGCGTCGACGCGCTCCGACAGCGGCTCTCGGAGGTCATGTGGGCCAGCCGACAGTGTGACAAGATTCGCGAGGAGTACCACAGTCGCATCCGCAACGCCGACCTCGAAACCGCACGAAAGCTCCGCAAGCAGGCCTTTGCCCGACTCGCCGACGTGACCGAACAGGTCGAAGACGACCTCCTGGTCATCAGCGAGGCCCGCGACGCGCTAAAAGTTCTCCCCGACATCCGCGCCGACGAACCGGCCATCGTCGTCGCCGGCTACCCCAACGTCGGCAAGTCCTCGTTCGTCAACAGCGTGACCAACGCACGCAACGAGACCGCCACCTACCCCTACACGACGACGGGCATCAACGTCGGCCACCTCGAACGCGACCGAATCCGCTATCAGTTGGTCGATACGCCGGGACTGCTCGACAGGCCCGCCGAGGAGCGCAACGCCATCGAGGCCCAGGCGGTTTCGGCGCTGACGCATCTCGCCGACGCGGTGTTGGTAATGGTCGACGCCAGCGGAGCCTGTGGCTACCCGCTCGATGACCAACTGGAGTTGCTCGCCGACATCGAATCGCAGTTCGACGCTCCCGTGGTGGTCGTCTGCAACAAGGCCGACCGCTCGACGGACGTCAAGGCCGACCACTACATGAGCGTCGAGACCGGCGAGGGCGTCGAAGAAGTCGTCGATGCGATAGTCGATGCGGTCGGGTACGAAGCCGAGTTGCCGTTCGAGGGGTAGCGAGACTCCGAACGGAGTGAGGAGTCTCGATTAGCGAACGGCGAACGGAGTGAGCCGTGAGTAGCGTGGTTCGGAGCGAAAGCGAGACGCGACTGCGGGAGCGTCTCGGAAACGCGAACGGGGAGCGGAGCGACCCGTGAGCGACCGTAGGGAGTGAGAACCACGAAGACGAACGGCGGCCAGCGGTCGCCGTGAGTAGCGAGACTCCGAACGGGGAGGGCGAGGCTTCGAGCGGAGCGAGAAGCCTCGGTGTGCGAGCGGCGACCGACGGGAACCGCGAGCAGCGGAGCGACGACCCGTGAGTAGCGAGGTCGCCTGCGGCAACCTCGAACAATGTTCCGCTAAGCGCGTTTCAGCGCCACTACGTATCCGACGATAAGAACGGTCGTAACAACCACTGCCCCCAACACGTCGACCGAATCGCTCGCAAGGGAACGGCCGGAAAGAGCGACCGTTTCGACGACGCCGACGCCGACCGAGACGACGAGTATCGTGGCCCACATGCCCCCGACGGCGTAGCCGACTTCGTCCAGCTGTGCCGTCCGGACGGCGTGGGCGATAACCGTGAGGCCACCACCGACGGGGACTACGAGAATCGGGTCGGTGGGGTCGGATACGAAGAGGGCACCGCCGATACTGATTGCGGTTCCGTACACGAGTACTGCGAGGAGGACACGAATCCAGTGGCGGGCGGTCACAGTCAGCAGTCGTCGGAGGAGTCGTTTGAGCGTGGCGGCTCCGAGCGGTACGGTGGAGTGTCGGGCGGTCCCGCGACCGCCTAACTGAACAGCAGTTTCCGGCCGAATCGCGGAAGCATCCCGATGGTCGACGTCGAGAAGGCGACCGCGGCGGTGGGGGAGGGGAGCCGGTCGCCGAACACCCAGCGGTAGCCACGAACGGGGGTCAGCGCCCCGAGGGCGAGAATCATGTGGACCGGGATATCGACGGTGGCGTGTTCGATCGGGCGGAAGTGGGGGTTGTAGTGGTCCAGGGAGACGACCCAGAACGCCGGGTACTCGCGTATCTGGAGATGGTCGCCGCGTTCGCGTTCCCGATAGACGGCGAGGGCGCCCTTATGCACAGACCACGGGAAGTTCGAGGAGACCACGTCGAGGTCGGTCGGGAGCGTGGGTTCGTCGACCTTGGAGACCCGAACGGACCCGTCGTAGCCGAGCGCTCGCGCCAACGGAATCGCCTCGCCCCAACTGTCGACGGTCGTCTCGTCCATACCTTCAGTACGGTCGGAGCGGACATAAAAAGCGGGCTGTCGAGGGACAGCAAGTGACGCGGCAGGTGCCGCGTGGACCGTCAGTTCGTCGTCGCGTTGTAGGTCACGCGGACGTTGTACGAGACCGTGACATCGCCGGGGGACACCGAGGTGCCGTCGGCGGCCGCGCCCGCGGCGGCGGCCTCGTATCGAACCGGCGAGTACCGCTGTTCGGAGGCGTCGACATTCGCGACGCTGGTGACGCTGAGGTCGCCGTTGTTCGCGATGGTGTCGGCCTGCAGTCGCGCATCGCTCATCGCGTCGGCGATGGCGTCCGAACGAAGTTCCTCGCGGCGCTCATCCGAGAGCGTAAAGGAGACGTGGTTGACTTCGGCACCGGCGTCCGCGGCGGCATCGATAACCGCACCGACGCGGTCGGGGTCATCGAGCGTCACCTCGAATTCGTGGGCGCCACGGTACTCGGGGGCGTCGGCGGTCTGTTCCTCACGCGGCGGCCGGCGGTCCTGTCGGATGCGGTACTCGCCGGTTTCGTATTGCTCCTCGGAGACGTTCGCGTTGGCGAGGTTCTCACGGAGGTCCGCGGCGCCTGTCGAGAGGTCGTCGCGAACCGTCTGGGGGTCGTCACCTTCGGCAGTCACGGCGATTCGGAGGACGGCCTGATTCGGCGCGGCGTCGGCCTCGCCGGTCGCGTCGACGGTAATCGTCCGGTCAGCCGTTTCGTCGGCGTTCTGTGCTCCAGTCGGCATCACCATCGCGGCGCCGACCAACCCCGCTGCGAGGAGGGCCGTCGCCACGACGAGCGCCGAGAGTTTCTTCGGGGACATACACGAGGGTAGTCGGTGGGAGACAGCGTATAAACGACGGTAGCTCAAAGAGGCCTTTGAGCCATCAACTCTCCTCGATTTCGAGGTACCGAACCTGAACGTCCACGTCGAGACCGTACTCGGCAGCCAGTCGCTGGTCGATAGCGGCCGCAAGCCCCGGCCGTGGCGCATCGGGCGGGACGCCGACGGTCACGACGACCTCCGAGGGACGGTGGAAGAGGACGTACTCGCTCGTCGTCCCCACCTCGAGTTCGACGAGTTCGTAGCCGTCGTAGGCCGGGTCCTCGAGTTCGGCGTCGACGCCGGCACGGATGTCCTGTTCGGTGGTGGCGGTCTGATAGGAGTCGAACGTGACGCCGCCGAGGAACAGCGAGAGGACGGCGATGGCGCCGACGAGAAAGACGACGCGCTTGAGCGTCGCCACACGGGCCTGGTCGCGCTGGAAGAACTGCTGGGGCCGGTAGCCGGAGTACCACAACACGACGAGCGCCGCGAGGTTGATAGAGAGGACGTTGACGGCGACGAGGACGGCCGACCCGAGCGCCAGCGACGGCTCGCCGTAGGCGATGCCGATCCCGACCGTCGCCGCCGGCGGGATGAGCGCGACGGCAATCATGACGCCGACCAGCGCCGCCGAAATACCGGTCATCAAACTCACCGCACCGGCGACGCCGGCCCCGATTGCGACCGCAAGTGACAGGAAGTTCGGCGACAGCCGCTCTTCGACCTCCGAGAGCGCAAGCGGGTCCAACCCCGGCGGAACGAGGTTCGTCGTCTGGACGAAGATGGCAAACGCCGTCGCCGCGACGATAGAGAGGACGACGCCGAGCAACTGCAGTACTGCGCCGCGTCTGAACAGGTCCGTGTCGTCGATGACGCTGCCGACCGCCGCGGCCATCGCCGGGCCGATGAGCGGGGCGATAACCATCGACCCTACGACCGTCGCCGGGGAGTCGAGCAGCAGTCCCGCGGTGGCGATAATCGCCGAGACGACCGTCATCACGACGTAGGTCGGCAGCGACGACGCCAGTTCCTCCGCGCGCGCTTCGAGTTCCTGTCTGGCGATGCGCTCTTCGCTTTCCTCCTTCTCCGCGTAGCTCTCCTTCAGTTGTTCGAACCGTTCGGAGACGACTGTTTCGGCGCTCAACACGACCGTGTACGCCTCGCGGTCGAGACCGACCTCTCGGAGCTCTTCGAGGATGGGTTCGACCGCGTTCGTCGGAAGCGGGAAGTACGCGACTGCGGTGTACTCGCGGCCGCTCGTCTCCTCGGTGACGACGTAGTCGATACCCTCCTCGTCGAGGACACTGAGTACGGCCTGTCGCTTCCCAGCGGGAATGGTCACCTGGACGAGTCGCACAGGCGGCCATCGAAGCGAGGGGCGTTAACGCTACCGAACCGACAGGCCGAACACGAACGGGACGGGGTTTATCTTTAATCCAACCGTACGACGTGTATGGTCTCGACAGGAACTTCCGCACCGACGTTCACCGCGACGGTTGGAACCAGCGACCACGAATCGTTCGACCTCGCCGACCACCTCGGCGACGGACCGGTCGTGTTGGCGTTCTTCCCGGGCGCGTTCACCCCGCCGTGTACCAACGAGATGGTGGCGTTCCAAGAGCGGCTCGAACACTTCGAGGACGCCGGCGCAACGGTGTACGGTATCAGCGCCGACTCGCCGTTCTCACAGGGCGCCTTCCGCGAGGAACACGGCATCGAGTTCGACCTCGTCAGCGACATGGCCGGCGACGCCATCGGCGCCTACGACCTCGAAATCGACATTCCCGACCTCGGACTGTTTGACATCGCCAACCGCGCCGTCTTCGTTCTCGACGGTGACGGAACGGTCGTCTACGAGTGGGTCGCCGACGACCCCACGAACGAACCCGACTACGAGGCGGTTCTCGAAGCCGTCGAGTCGGCCTGAACCGAGGACCGCGCTCCTTATCCGGTCGAACCGTCAATCGACGGTATGTTCGATACACGCCCGAACCGGGAGGCCGAAGTCGTCCTCGTCGGGCGCTCCAACGTCGGCAAATCGACGTTGATGCGGGAACTCACCGGCCACTCGAAGTTCGCCACCGGCGGCAGCCCCGGCGTCACCCGGAAACCCAACCACTACGACTGGGCCGCGGAGGACTTCGTCATCACCGACCTGCCCGGGTTCGGATTCATGTCCGGCGTCCCCGAGGAGGTCCGCGAGGACATCAAACGGGACGTGGTCCAGTACGTCGAGGAGTACGCCGACAACATTCTCGTCGCCGTGTTGGTCGTCGACGGAAAGGCCGTCGTCGACATCATCGACCGCCACTCCGGCCCCGAGGAGATACCACACGACGTCGAGATGTTTGGCTTCCTGCAGGAACTCGGCGTCCCCACCGTCGTCGCCGTCAACAAGATGGACAAAGTCGACGACCGCGACGAACGCCTCGACGACCTCGCCGAACGCCTCGGCCTCTATACCCCCTGGCAGCAGTTCGACGACATCCTCGCACCCATCTCGGCGAAACGCGGCAACATCGAAGCGCTCAATCAAGCCGTTCGCCACCACCTCCACGAACAGCAGCGGGACGATTTGTTCAAGTTCTTCTAGCGAACCTTTTTGCACGGTCGCTCGCCGAGGGCGAGCGACCGTGCAAAAACGCCCTCAGAAATCTCCGATTTCTGATGGGCTGCGGAAGACGCCAACGGCGTCTTCCGAACGTTCATGAAAAAGACACGTCGGGCCTCCCGTTGGTCGGCCCTCGGTCCCGTGCGTGGCGGCGAAGCCGCCACGACGGTACGGTTGCGGGCAAGCCCGCAACCCGCGCCTCACTGCGTTCGGCGCGGAGAACCGCGCTCGCTTCGCTCGCGCGGATGCTACTTGCTGTCGGACTGTTGAGGTGTCTCATCAGAACTGGAACGGTGGCTCGGAGAAAATCCCTCATCACAAGGGGCTCAGAGGGGGTAACTTTCGTCACCGCCACCGGGTCGTGTTTTCGGGACCGAGCGGTTTCAATGCCCCGGGATTCAACGCAGCGAAAAACCGATGCCCCGTATCGGAGGGCAGTCGTCGCTTCCGTCAGTCGTCCGAGGGTGCCACAGTCGACGGACCACCACCGACAGCGCCGCCGGGTTGTGTGACGGATTTGTAGAACATGATGAGCATCGAGACGATGAGTGCACCGCCCCAGATGAACCCGGTCGGCATGAGGAACATGAGTCCGAAGCCCTCACCCAGCCAGACGATTCCGGGGATGCCCCACTGTCCTGCGATGAACAGTCCGGTTACGGCCGTCCGGAGGTTCCCGGTGACACCGAGTGCAGGGACGGCGAACCCCATTACGATTGCCAGAATCGAGAGTACACCGAGGTGTGCGTGACCGCCAATCATCCACCCCGGGACGGCGTCCCCACCTGACAGAATTACGAACTGATGCAACCCCACCGCCATCATCACTGCGAGCCCCAGAAACCCGGAGCCCTTGAGTGCGCGCGTCATGCAGTGTGCATCCTCCCACGCATTCTTGATAAAATTTGTCAACGGGTCGAGTAACCGAATCGGCAAGGTCGTCTCCACGACATCGGAACGCCGACGCCGCGAGCGGAGGTCACCGGGAGGCGTACATCGAGTAGGCGATACAGACCAAGCCGACGAACTGCGCGATGCGGACACCGACGCGGAGCGCATCCTGATATATCAACGGCAGGATGCGGAACTGCAGGAACACCGAGGTGATAAACGCCAAGCCGTAGGCGACGCCGAACAGGAGAATCATCCCGACGGAGAGATACAGCATCTGTCTGCTGTCGTTCCGTCGCAGGCCGCGATAGGCCTGATAGCTGATGAACAGGCCGAGAGCGACCGACGCGGCCGCGAACGCCATCAACACGAGAACGACCGGTTCGAAGCCCAGCAGTGTCATGATCGGAACCCCTCCCACAGTTTCGTGAGTTCGTCGGCGGCGTCGGATTCGGGCGGTTCGAGGTCGATGGTGAACGAGAACCCCTCGTCGGTGAGTTCGACCCGGAGTTCCGACAGTGCCGCCTCGTAGACGGTCTCGTGGTGACCGTCAGCCCGGGGGCGTGTGGATTCGGCCACGAGGCCGGCCGCCTTCAGCCCCTCGAGCCGGCGGTACACCGTCTGTCTTGACACGTCGGCCACCTCGGCGAGTTCGGCCGCCGAGTGCGGTTTCCGAGCGGTCGCCTCCAGCACCGTCCGGACATAGTCATCGTCGAGGAGTCCGACGACGGTTCCGAGGGCGGGATCTGACGGTCCGCTCACGGCCGTGCCTCTCGGGGGAGATACAAATAGTTCACCGCTCGCTTCGCGGACGCCGACCGAAAGCGTTCCTGCAGCGTCGTTGGCGCACGTCCGAGTGGAGACATCGATAGCAGTCACGACAGGTTGTAGGTGAACAGTCGGCTGGTTCGGTGTTCGGACGGGCGGAACGAGACGAACACTGAGACCGTCGACTCCCCGACAGTGACCTCAAGGGTGTCTCCCGGTTCGACGGTGTCGTAGGCCTCGGCGAACTGCCGGCCGTCGGCCTCCGGGAACCCGCTGTTGGACGCCCCGGTTTCCCGTTTCGACACGACCAGCGCCTCGGCGTCGACCGGATGGCCAGCCTCGTGGCGGAGGGTCACCGTTCCGGAGTCGGGGTCGTGGTCGGCTCCCCACGTAATCTGTGGCGTTCGCCAGTCGACACCGATATCCGAACCGTCGGTTCTGGTCTCGATGATCACACGCCGTCCCTCCGTTCGCACGTCGACAGCCTCGGCTCTGACTGCGGTCTCGCTGGCACGGAGTTCCCGTTTGATCGACTCCTCCGGAACCGACTCGGCGCTCTCGAAGAGGTGCTGACTCCGGAAGTACGCAGTGTCCTCCCGGTAGGCGTGGGACGTGCCGGTGACGAGGGCGTCGGCAGTCGACTCCAACCCGAGATCGAGACCGTCGATGATGTCGAAATCGTTCGTCCCCATCGCGTTCGTCATCGCTGCGAAGTCGTCGTCGGTCTCGTGCCGACGGTCGATGCGGCCAGCGCCGACGTCGGCGGCGACTTCGATGGAGCGGTGACGGTTCTCACCCTGCGCCCAGATGACGGCCCCGTCGGTGACGGCGACCGCACGCGACGTGTCGTCTCTGTCGTAGAGCGTGTAGGATTCGTAGCTACCGGCGGGTTCGTAACCGGTGCCGTCGAGAGCGTCGGCGACGACATCCGGACCGGTCGACCCCTCGAAGACGAACGCACCACCGGCGGCGACCGCACGTTCGTACTCGTCGAAGTCGGTGCCGAGGTAATCGGACGGGCCGACGAACAGCCCGCGACCGATCGTCCCCGGCGGGAGGGTTCCGGGACGAGCGGCGTGGGTCGCCGCCGCGTGGTCCTCGGGAAGCGCCGACCGGGTGGGAATCCACCTGCGGTACGCCGGCGGGTCCGACGGTGGGAAGTCGATGCGGCCGAACCGGACGCGCTGGCCCAACGGCGGGAGCGTCGTCGTACAGCCGGCCACGGAAATCGCTCCGGCAGCCACGACCGACGACAGGACTCGTCGGCGAGAGAGGGCGTCAGCGGGGGTGTTTCGTTTCATCCGTTTCCGCCTTCACGCCGGTACCGGTTATAAACACCCGACGAGCCACAGCCACCGTGGACCGGCGAAGCGTATTTAGTTCGGGAGGTGCAGCCACCAGTGGTTCCGTCGGTTGGGTTTCAGAGTCGGTCAGTTTTCCGGCCGAGAATCGGAGGGTTTTGAACCACGGCGACGGACGGCGAGGTATGCGACGCCGAGTCGGGACGAGTCTCTACGCAGGACTACTGTTTACGGTGTTGGGCGCCGTCGCGTGGGCGAGCGGCCAGCCGTTCGTCTTCCCGAGTCTCGGCCCGTCGGCGTACATCCTCGCATTCGACCGCCGCGGCGAGCGGACCCACGCCTACCGCGTCGTCGGAAGTCACGTCATCGGTGCCATCGCGGGATTGGGCGCGTACTGGGCCGTTGCACCCGGCGTCACGCTGACGACGCTGCCGCCCGCGCTGTCGACCGACGGGTTGCGGTTGGCCACGAGCGGTGTCCTCTCTATCGTCGCGACCAGTTGGGCGATGATAGCGACCGACACCAATCACGCGCCGGCGTGTGCGACGACGCTCATCGTCTCGCTCGGACTGCTGTCGACGCCGTTGCAGGCGACCATCATCGTCGCGAGCGTCGTTGGTTTGGTTGCCGTCCACCTGTCGGTGATGTGGCTCTTCGAGCGCGTCGTCGGCGAGAGCCACCCTGCCTACCGCTAACCGTCCAGCGGTTCGCCGCACTCCGGGCACTCCTCGTCGAGGTCCGTCGCCGGCGCGTCACAGACCGGACAGAATCGGCGCTTGCAGGCTCTATCGCCCATGTCCCGACGTAGGACGGACGGGAAATAAGCCCTCGGTGAGGCGTCGACTGTTCCGAACATGTTCGGGGCCGTTCGTTTGGGTGCGGAGTGCCTACATTCGAACATGAGCGATACAGGCGTCCTCACCGGCGAGGAGTCGGAGACGAGTACGACCGAGCAATCGGAGACGACGACCGTCAGAGTTCACTGTACGGGACACGTCCGCAGCGCCGTCGGCCAGCCGAAGTTGGAGTACACCTTCGAGGGGTCGACGCTCCGTGCGTTCCTCGAGTCCTTCTTCGAGGCGTACGACGTGGCGGAGTTGCTCATCGCCGAGACCGAAGACGAGGCGGCCGCTCACGGCTGGGTGCGGTCGAACGGCGACCCGCCCGGAACGTGGAACAAGAACCCCGAGGGCGAACAGACCCGTGCGTTCGCCCGCGTCGCCGTCAACGGCCGATTCAACGAACACCTCGACGGCCTCGACACCGAACTCGAAGACGACGACCGGGTGTCGCTGATGTACCCGTTCATGTACTGCTGTTGAGTTAGCGGTCATCCCACGCCGCGAGGTCGGCGTGTTCGGCGGCGACGCGTTCGATATCGGATGTATCGTAGATGCCATCCTCGGTGACGACGGCGGTGAACAGCCCGCCGGGCGTCGCCTCGAACGTCGGGTTGTACACGGAGACCGCCGCCTCACCGTCGTAGACCGCATCGGGAGAACCGAGAGCAGCATCGACCTCCGTCTCGGGGACGATTTTGTCGCGGGCACAGACCGCATAACAGTCGACACCGGCATCCGCCGCCGCCAGCGCCGCCAGTCGTGTTCCGATTTTGTTGACGACAGTTCCATCGGCCAACACCGAATCCGCGCCGATGAGTACCGTGTCGATGTCTTGTGAAACAACGTCCCCGATGGCGGCGTCGACACACAGCGTCGTGTCGATACCTGCGTCGGCCAGCCGTTCGGCGACGCCCACACCCTCCCGGGCCGGGCGGGATTCGGCGACGAAGACCGCATCGGGGGCCGCTGTTAGTAGCGCATCGAGAGCGGTCCCGGACCGAGACAGCGTGAGCACTCGGTCGCCGATGCGTTCGGCGGCCTCGGCGGCCGCCGCGGCGTCGGCGGCGACGGCCTGCTGACACGCTTCGAGACCACGGTCGCGGACGGAGGCGACCGAGCGGTCGGCGGACGCCATCACGCGATTGATGCGGTTCGACACCACGCCCATGCTCGGACGACAGTCACGAAGCCGCCGAGCCGTATCGGCGACCGATTCGTAGTCGTCGCCGTTCTGGGCGGCGACGGCGGCGCGGTCCCGGAGGACTTCGAGTGCGCGAACCGAAATGTACGCGGCACCGTGGTCCGTGTCCGCCGAGACGGAGTCGACCGTCGGTGCAACGGCCGCGTACGTCTCCCACAACTTCGGAACCGTCTCGCGGTCGAGGATGGCGGGCGGTTGGACCCACTCGTAGTTGGCCAGTTCATCGTTCGGCGTCACGTCGGTCGAGTCGCAATCGAAGAGATACGGGTGGACGAACCACCGGACATCGTGCTCGTCGTCCACGACGGCGATGGGGTCGGCGCTCCGGACGAGCGTCGCGGATTCGAGCATTCCGACCTCCTCGTCGATTTCCCACCGTGCGGCCTCGTCGGGCGTCCCCTCGGCGTACCCGGAGACGCCGCCCCAACGGCCGGCGTAAGTTCCGACCGCATCGCTCCGGCGGACGAGAAGGATTTCGGTGCCGTGGCGCAGAAAACAGGTGACGACGGACCGTTCGTCCATACTGACCAATCGGTCGCCGAGCGCTTATACGTCCGGTCGGAGTAGCCACGATATGCGCGTCGTCCTGATGAGCGATACGCACGTCAAGTCCCGCGCCGCCGCACTCCCCGAATGGGTGAAAGCGGCGTTGGAAGACGCCGACCACGTTATCCACGCCGGCGACTTCGACTCCCGGCCAGCCTACGAGGAGATAGCCGACCTCGCCGGCGAGTTGACCGCCGTCGCGGGGAACATGGACCGCGCGTTGGGATTGCCCGAGGTCGCAACCGTCGAGTTGGGCGGCGTCCGGTTCGTCGTCACTCACGGAACCGGCCCCGACGACGGCTATCGCGAGCGCGTACTCGATGTCGTCGAGAACAACGTCACAGAGACCGTCCCGACCGTCGGGGTGTCGGGTCACACACACCGTGTTTTCGACGAGGAAGTCGACGGCTATCGACTGCTCAATCCCGGGAGCGCGACCGGCGCCTTTCCGGCACAGGAGGCGACGCTGATGGTTGCCGAGGTAGACGGCGGCGACTGTACGGTCGAACTCCGACGGGAGTGAGACGACGGCGACGGGGTGGCGGACATCTCCGGTATCTCGCCCCTTTTTGTCCGGACGGGCCAATCCCGAGGTATGGAGGCCTTCGCCGTCGAGGGACTGCCGGAAATACGCGCGGGCGACGACCTCGCCACGCTCATCGACGAGCGCGTCGACTTCGAGGATGGTGACGTACTGTGTCTCGCCAGCACGGTCGTCTCGAAGGCCGAAGGCCGGAAGGCCGACCTCGCGGAGTTTCCCGCGAGCGCACGTGCGGAGGCCATCGCCGAGCGCCTCGAATCCGTCACCGGCGAGACGAAAGACCCCCGCTTCGCACAGGCCGTCTTGGCGGAAAGCGAGGAGCTCGTCATCGAGGCGCCGTTTCTCCTCGCCGTCACTCGCTTCGGCCACGTGACGGTCAACGCCGGCATCGACCGCTCGAACGTCCCCGGCGCGGAGTTGCTGCTGTTGCCCGAAGACCCCACCGCATCGGCCGAACGGCTCTCCGAGGCGCTCGGCGTCCCCGTCGTCGTCACCGACACCTCGGGGCGGCCGTTCCGCTACGGCCAACGCGGCGTCGCCATCGGGTGGGCCGGACTCCCCGCCGCCCGCGACTGGCGCGGCGAATCCGACCGCGACGGCCGGGAACTCGACGTGACCGTCCAGGCCGTCGTCGACGAACTCGCCGCCGCCGCGAACCTCGTCGCCGGCGAGGGCGGCGGCGGCACTCCCGCAGTCGTCGTTCGCGGCTGGGAGTTCGGCGACCACGCCGGCAGCGACGAGTTGTTTCGAACCGACGAGGACGACCTCGTCCGAGACGCCCTTCGCGAGTGGAAGTTCGAGCGATAACGCGATGTTCGCCGTCGAACAGTCCCCCGCGACCGACTCCGAACCATGATAGGAATCGAACTCACCCCCGAACACCCAGTCAGTCGCATCGCCGACCTCGGCGAAGCGGCCGAAGCCAACGGCTTCGGTACCGTCTTCACGACGTGTCACTACAACAACCGCGACCCCTTCGTCGCGCTGGACAGAATCGCCCGTCGCACCGACTCGGTCCGAATCGGCCCCGGCGTCGCCAACCCCTACGAGACACATCCGGTGACGCTGGCCTCCCGCGTGGCGACGCTCGATGAAGCCTCCGGCGGCCGGGCCGTCTTCGGCGTCGGCGCGGGAGACAAATCGACGCTGTCGAACCTCGGCTACGACCGTGACCGGCCGCTCCGACGCGTCCTAGAGACGTTCAAAGTCGCAAGCGACCTCTACGCGGGCGAGCGCGTCGACCACGACGGCACGTTCCTCGCGAAGGACGCCGGCCTCAACTACGCCGATGCCGTCGGCGAGATTCCGACCTACGTCGGCGCACAGGGACCCCACATGATACGGATGGCCGCAAAACACGCCGACGGCGTCCTGTTGAACGGCTCACACCCCCGGGACTTCGCGTGGGCGGCCGAGCAAGTCGAGCAGGGGCTCGACGAGCGGCCGGAAGAGCGCGGCGGGTTCGATTTCGCCGCCTACGCCGCAGTGTCGGTGTCCGAAGACGCCGAGGCTGCACGCGAGGCCGCACGGCCGCCGGTGGCGTTCATCGCTGCCGGGGCGGCACCGCCGGTGTTGGACCGCCACGGCCTCGACGGCGACCGTGCCGACCGCATCGGAACCCACATCTCAGCGGGGGAGTTCACCGAGGCGTTCGAGACGGTGAGCGAGGAGATGATAGACGCCTTCTGCATCGCTGGGCGACCGGAAGCCGTCGAAGAGAAAATCGCAGGCGTGTTGGAGTACGCCGACAGTTTCGTCGCGGGCGCGCCGCTCGGCCCCGACCTCGAAGACGCTATCGAGCTTTCTGGGGCGGTCCTTGCCCGGTCGGAAGCAGACGCTTGACGGAGGCGAGAACCCCACCGAGCGTCAACACGCCGAAGACGCCGGCGGCGAGTGTAACGAAGACGGCGCCCGACAGCATCATCGCGGCGACGAGGGGGTCCGTCGCGGCGACCTCTGCAAACCGTTCGATGAGACCGACCGTGTTGTCCGATACACCGGTCTGGATGTCAACCATACACTACCGTTCGACGCCTCCTACTTGTGTGTGTCCGTCCGCCGCCGATTATAAGCCCGCCGCGTCCCCACTGCGGGTATGCGCGATAGCTCGCTGGAGGATTTCCTCGGGGGCGACGACAGTGAGGCCGACGGCGACAGCGATGCCGACGGCGACCCGGACGCCGAGGCGGACGACCCCGTCGATGGCGTCAGCCCCGCCGTTTCGACGTACGACTGGACCCCGACGGGCGCGACGTGTGCGAGCTGTGACGCCGTCGTCGAGCGCCGCTGGCGGGACGGAAGCGACGACGGGGACGGCGAACTCGTCTGTTTCGACTGCAAAACGTGGTGAACGCTCACGAGGGGGACGCTCGGTCGGAACCCTTATGGCCGATTGTCCGTTCAGTTCATTCGTAATGGCGACTGGCACGGTTGACTTCTTCAACGACACTGGCGGCTACGGATTCATCGAAACTGACGACGCAGACGAGGACGTGTTCTTCCACATGGAAGACGTCGGCGGCGACGACCTCGAAGAGGGGCAGGAGGTCGAGTTCGACATCGAGGAGGCCGAGAAGGGCCCCCGCGCGACGAACCTGACCCGACTGTAAATCCGAGCGATACGTCGCAACGAGCGACAGAACTACCACAATACCGAGTATTTTTCACCGGGCAGCGACGCGTTTCGGTGGCGCTCTCGACCGGAAACGGCGGGGAAAATTCTCGCGTGTCTGAGTTGTCACGAAGAAAACGAATACGAGAGGCTTATACGTGCCCACCATCTTTCTCTATTCGCAATGGCAAACGGTAAGGTTGACTTCTTCAACGACACTGGCGGCTACGGATTTATCGAGACTGACGACGCGGACGAGGACGTTTTCTTCCACATGGAGGACGTTGGCGGCCCCGACCTCGAAGAGGGTCAGGAAATCGAGTTCGATATCGAGGAAGCCGAGAAGGGCCCGCGCGCGACGAACGTCACGCGCCTGTAAGGCTCCCGCTTTCCACACTCGCTTCGAGCGACTGAACTGACTTTTCCGTATTTTCCGACGACGAGCGACGGCGTTTTAGTATCCGACTCACGCACTCGAAGAACCCACTGTGTGGTCCATACTCCAACCCCCATAGTGCTTACATCGCTTCGGCCCCATCGACAGGTAATGACAGCCGTACCGCGACCACAAGACGTATGCCGTGTTTCTCCGGGTACCCGGTACGCCCTCCATGACTGACACGACCGAGTCATCGGCCGCGCCGCCGGCCGAGCGGACGGTCGACGTACAGCGTGCCGGCGAGACCGCACGGGACGTTATCGACAACGTCCAGCGGGTCATCGTCGGCAACGACGACGCAATCGAGCATCTGGTCACCGCGTTGTTGGGCGGCGGCCACGTCCTCCTAGAGGACGTTCCCGGCGTCGGCAAGACGATGCTCGCGCGGTCGGTCGCCGAATCTTTCGACTGCTCGTTCAAGCGCGTCCAGTTCACGCCGGACCTCCTGCCGGCCGACATCACCGGCGCGAACGTCTACAACCAACAGACGAGCACCTTCGAGTTCCGCCCCGGCCCCGTCTTCGCCAACGTCGTCTTGGGCGACGAAATCAACCGTGCGCCGCCGAAGACACAGGCCGCCCTGCTGGAGGCGATGGAGGAAGGGCAGGTGACCGTCGACGGCGAGAGCCACCCGGTGCCGGACCCCTTCGTCGTCATCGCGACGCAGAACTCCATCGAGCGCGAGCGCACCTACGAACTGCCGGCCGCGGAGTTGGACCGTTTCATGTTGAAGTTGCATCTCGGCTACCCCGACCCCGACGACGAGTCGGAGGTCATCGACCGCGCCGTCGGCGGCCACGCCATCGACGACATCTCGGCGGTCGCGACCGACGAAGCGCTCCGGGAGGCCCGCGAAGTGACTGGGAACGTCGAGGTTCGGGACCCGCTCCGGCAGTACGTCACGCGGCTGGCGAACTACACCCGCGAGCACGCGGAGTTGGGCGTCAGCCCCCGCGGCTCTATCGCCCTGGTGCGGGCCGCACAGGGCCGTGCCGTACTCGACTCCCGCGACTACGTGATTCCCGACGACGTACAGGCCGCCGCGCCGGTCGTCTTCCCCCACCGGATGCGGACCGCCCCCGGCGACGATGACAGCGAGGCCGTCGTCGAGGCGGCGCTGGAATCGGTCGCCGTCGAGGAGTGAGAGCGGGCGATGCTCACGAACGTCCGAAACCTGCGGCCGACGCGTCGGGGCTACGCCGTGCTCACGGTGGCGCTGCTGGCGTTCCTCTTGGGCGCCGGCGCGGGCGCGCGGTCGCTGAACGCCGTCGTCGTCCCCGCTTTGGTCGGCCTTCTCGCAGGCGCCGTCCAACTTCTCCGGGCCGACCCTCCGACCGTCGAGCGCTCGACGCCCGAGGCGGGCTTTCCCGGCGAATATCGACCCGTCACCCTGAGCGTCGACGCCGACGTTCCCTGTACAGTCACCGAGTCGCTCGCCGACGGAGTCGACGCCGACACAACTGAAGCGGCCGTCGGCCACGGCGGGATCTTCGAGTACCACATCGAGTTGCGCCGCCGTGGCGAACACGACCTCGGACCGGCGACCTGCCGGGTGACCGACTCACTCGGCCTGTTCAGGACCGACGTGGAGACGGCGGGGACGACGACGGCGCTCGTCTATCCCGACGTGTACGGACTCGAAGACGACACGTTGGGGTCGCTCGTGAGTCGCGTCCTCGGCGACGACCGCTCGTCGTTCGACCGCCTCCGTGAGTACGGCCCCGGCGACACGATGCGGGACATCCACTGGCGGGCGAGCGCGAAGCGAACGGACGAGGAGTTCGTCGTCGCCGAATACGAGAGCCGTTCGGAGGCGACCCAACTCGAAGTTGTCGGTGAATCGGCGTTGGGCAGCGCCGACGCGATGGCCGAAAGCGTCGCCTCGCTCGTCTCCCACCTCCACGACATCGGCGTCACCGTCGCCGTGACGGTCCCCGACGGGAGCACCGTCGCCCACCCCGGCGACATCGTTTCGGTGCTTCGACTCCTCGCACGCACCGACGACGGGTGGGTCGACCCCGAACGACGGCGGAACGCCGACGTATACGTCCTCGGTCGAGGTGGCAGTGCGACCGTGACGTTCGCCAACCGCGAAGTCGACTTCGAGGGACTTTCGGGGGGCAACCGGAGTCGGGAGGTGTTGGCGTGAGCACGACCGACAGGTCGGTTCGCGACGCCCTCGGTGCCGTCGAGGCTCCGGTCGCCCCGGCCCGCCTCCTCGCGCTCGGTGGCGTCGCGACCACGCTGGGGGCGTTCTGTTACGTCCTCTATCGGATACTCGTCATCACCGGCGACGCGACGCTTCTGTACTACGTCGTCGGTGGGGCCGCACTCGCCGGCGCTGTGCTGGCGTGGCTCATTCGCCCGCGAACCGCCTTCGGCATCGGCGCCGCGGCCGTCGTTGTCGGGACCTACCTCTACATCAGGTCGCTTCCCGGCGGGTTCGGCTTTCTCGTGTTGGTCGGGCCGATGGTGAGCGACGTGTTCGCGCTGTTGAGCGGCCTCTCGGTGCTCCGCATCGTCAACGCCGACGTGTGGGCGCTTTCGGCCGCCCCCGGCCCGGTCTTTCTGGCCACCTACCTCGCGTTGCGTCGCAACTACGTCGCCGCCAGCGCCGTTGCGGGCGGCGCCCTCGGCGTCGTCGTGTTGACCGGCGACGCGACGACGCCGACCACGCTCGTCGGCGTCGTCGGCGTCACCCTCGCGTTGGCCTTCGGCGACTGCGACCGCCGCGGCGAGTCACTCAGAAACGCCGACGGCGTCGTCGTCTTGCTCGCGACGATGGTCGTGTTGACGCTGTTCATCGGAGTTGTCCCCGGCGCCGCCGGGTCGTTCATCTCCACGGAAGGCGTCGGTACCCAGACCTCGACGATGGAGTCGAGTCTCGTCCACGCCGGCGACAGCCTCGCCGTCACCGGCCCCGTCGAACTCTCCCCGGAAGTACGCTACACGGTCGAAGCCGACGCTGAGGCGTACTGGCGGGTCGGCACCTACGACCGCTACACCGGCGGGGGATGGGTCCAAAGCGGCGAGATGCGCAACTACGGCGGGTCGCTGCCGCCGCCCCCCGGCGAGAGCCGGACGCTCGAACAGCGCTACACCGCCGAAACCGACATCGCGACGCTCCCGGCGGCGAACACGCCCGTCGACATCGACGACGTTCCCGTTCCCGTCCAAGTGACCGACAGCGGCGCGTTCCAGCCCGCCAGTCCGCTACAGGCCGGCGAATCCTACACCGCCACGAGCGAGGTGCCCGTCGCCCCGCCGGCGGAGCTCCGGAGTGCCGGCACCGACTACCCCGACGCCGTCACCGAGCGGTACACGCAGTTGCCGTCCAGTACGCCCGCCCGCGTGACCGAGCGGACCGACCGACTCACTGCCAACGCCGAAAACCCCTATGACACCGCTCGCGTCCTCGAACAGTGGCTCCAGAACAGCTACGACTACTCGCTGGATATCGAACGGCCGCGCGGGAACATCGCCGACGAGTTCCTCTTCGAGATGGACGCGGGCTACTGTACGTACTTCGCGACGACGATGGTGACGATGCTCCGAACCCAGGACATCCCGGCGCGGTTCGTCGTCGGCTACACACCCGGCCAACAGGTCGACGACAGCGAGTGGGTCGTCAGAGGATACAACTCCCACGCCTGGGTCGAGGTGTACTTCCCGGAACACGGTTGGGTGAAGTTCGACCCCACGCCCTCGGACCCCCGCATCGCCGAGGAGCGCGAAATCCTCGCGGACGCCCGCTCGGACAACGACAGCGACATCGACACCGACGATTCCCTCGACTCCGATTTCGACCAAGGGACGCCCGACCCGACGACACCCGAGGGGCCGAACGGGACGGACACCGGCCCGAACGGCACCGAGGCGACACCCACCGACGGTCCGCCGGGAGCCGACGACGACGGCGAGTTCTCGCTGCCGACGATACCGGTTCCGACGCCCGAAGAGGCCGGCTTCGGGTTGCTCATCTTCGCCGGCGTCGTCGCCGGCCTCAGACGCACCGGTACCGACCGGCGACTCTACCGGGAGCTGTGGCTCAGGCGCCTCCCGGCCGACGACCCCGAGGACGTCGTCGCCGGCGTCTATCACCGCGTCGTCCACCTCGAAGAGCGCGACGGCCGGCAGAAGGGCCCCGGCGAGACTCCCCGGCAGTTCCTCGCCGGCGACGACCGAATCGAGCGCGTCGGCCGACTGTACGAGCAGGCCCGCTACGGCCACGGCGTCGACGCGGCCGACGCTGCAACGGCCAGAGCCGACCTCGCTGACCTGCTCGAGGAGCGGTCTCGACTGCCCCATCTGGTGGAAAAGCGGGATACACGGTCCCGATAGTGTTTAATACGGCCGTCGTGTACACCCGGATTGTAATGTCGGAAGTCTGCTCGACGTGCGGTCTCCCGGAGGAACTCTGCGTCTGCGAAGACGTCGCCAAGGAGTCCCAGGAGATCAACATCCGCATCGACGAGCGCCGATACGGTAAGGAGGTAACGGTCATCGAGGGGTTCGACCCCCGAGACGTCGATCTCGACTCGCTTTCGAGCGACCTGAAATCGAAGTTCGCTTGCGGCGGTACCGTCGAGGACGGCGTCATCGAACTACAGGGTAATCACCTCGGACGCATCGAGGATTTCCTTCAGGAGAAGGGGTTCAACGTTGCGTAGCGCCCTCTGAACCGCACGTCGAGTCCGTTTTTCGAGCACCCACTCGACCAGCGGCGGCTACGGAGTACCGTTCAGAACGGCGCGTCCGGGCCGTCGTCGCCGGCCGCGATTCCCGACGCCGCCTCCTCGCCGGACGCCAGTTCGTACTCCCAGCCCTCGATTCCGGGCGCAAGCGAGTCGACCCGGCCGGAAAACCCCTCGAAGGAGCCGATGAGTCGGGCGGCCTGCTGGCTCGCCTGCCCGTGAGGACACACCGTCACGACGCGGTCGGCATCGGCGAACTCCTCGATTCGCGTCGTCAGCTCCTGAAACGGGACGTTCTCGCTGCCCGGAATGTGTCCACGGGTGAAGGCAGCAGGTGACCGGATGTCGACGATACGAACGTCCTCGCCGTCGTCGAGTAGCTCCCGTAACTCCGCTGCAGAAATCTCGCCGTCCATACCGTTGGGTAGGCGACGAGCGTATTAAACGGCAGGACTGGACGACCTCACAACAGCCCGTCGGCCTCGGCCAACAACAGCCCTTCGAGCGTCGCGTCGTTTGCCGGCCCCGACCGAGCGAGGTCGAGTGCGGATTCGACGGGCACCGTCTTCACGTCGAGGAACTCGTTGCCGTCGAGTTCCCGGGCGCCGACAGAGAACCCTTCGGCCCACGCGATGCCGCGTTCGTGACGCAACACGCCAGTCGAACACCAGAAGTCCTCGATGAGTTCGACCGATTCCGCGACGAGGCCGACCTCCTCTTCCAACTCGCGGGCGCCCGCCTCGGCGTAACTCTCGCCGTCCTCGACGATGCCCGCCGGGAGTTCGTAACACAACTCCCGGATGGTGGGCCGGAACTGCTCGACCATCGCGACCGAGCGTCCCTCGCCGGGAAGCCCAAGCGACGCCGGGTCGTCGACGACCGCGAGGATGACGACCGCCGGCGGCAACTCCGCCCAGTAGTAGCGCTTCTCGCGGCCGTCCGGTAACTCGACGAGGTCGTAGCCGCCGGTGTACCACCCCGTCTCGTACTCGGTGACGGACTCGACGACGTGCCAGTCGTGGTCGGAGGGACTCGGGTCGGCCATCTACTCGGCCTCCAGGCGGACGATTTCGAGGCGATACCGCTGGCCGTCGCGTTCGACGTAGGCTCTGTCCCCGACCGGCGACTCGGCGCCGCGTTCGACCGCGCTCGCGTTTCTGGTCCGGAACTCGCCGAACTCGTCGAAGGGCGTGTGGGTGAACGCCTCCTTGAACCCGACCGGGCCGGTGTAGTAGGCCTCCGAGCGGGCCGGCGTCTCGCCTGCTTCGGCGGCCTCCAGCGCGGCGATGCTGTAAGGGAACCGCCGGTCGGTGAGGTTGTTCGCGTCGACCGACGGCCCCGGTTCCTCGACGGCCGTCGCCTCGACGTAGTAGGGGTCGCCGGTCTGGATGTAACTGGGAAGGGCACCCAACGCCAGCAGGACGACCACCAGCGCCAACAGGAAGACGACGAGGTTACGCGTTATCCGTCGCATAGCTCCTCCCGGTAGATGCGGTTGAACGCGACCCGTCGGAGCGTCGCCACCGCCGCCTCGGGTTCGTTCTGAAACGTCGCCGCGACGGCGGCGTCGTCGGGGCCGGCGTGCCAGGCCACCCGCTCGACGTTGTCGCTACCGACGACGTGTACGTCGCCGTCGAAGTCCCCTCGCCAGGCGTCGAACTCCTCGGCGGACCCGACGGTGACCGCAAGGGTCTCGGCGAACGTCGCCTGCCGGGCCGTCTCGACGACCTCGCTCGTCACGCGGTCGTCGTACTCCTGGCGGTCGAACTCCATGGCTTTGGTGACCTCACGAACGACGGTCTGTGCCGTCGGTCCGAGCGCCTCGTACCGGTTTCGGGCGTCGGCCCACGACTCCGGGGCGAACGTCCCTTCGGTGTCCATACCTGACATAACGGGCGGGCGCCGTTATTCGTTTTCGGCTTCGTCGTCGCCGTCCTGAAGCATCTCGCGGGTCATCTCCCGTGCCTCCTCGAGAATGGCTTCAGTCTCGGCGTCGACCGGCCCCGAGGTGTCGGCGGCGTGGTCCCCGTGAGTGTGGTCGTGACCGCCGGGGTGGTCGTGGCCGTGACCGGATTCGTCGAACAGCGCCCCGGAGCGCTCCTCGAGGGGGTCTTCGGGGTCTTCGGGTGAGCCGACGGTGTCCTCGAACACCTGCGGGAACTCCGTCTCCTCGACGTAGTCGGTGACGACCGCGGCGAGTTCCGACTCACCCATCCCGTCCCACTCCGGGACGTGCTCGTCGAGCCACGTCTCGTGGTCGGCATCGCCGAGGATAGCGGTGAAGGCGAGGTGGTTGGCGAGGTGGCCCGCGTCGGCTTGTGGGTCCGAACAGACGGGGCAGGCGTATCCCATACCCCGAATCGGCGTTCCAGCGGCAAAACGCCTGCGCCTACGGTCGACGTTTTATCTCCTACCGGGGAGACGTTCGGCTATGACTGCCCCTCCCGGTCGCGACGAACGACTCCGGCGATTCGAACTCCCACTGGCCGTGGCCGCCCTGCTGTCGACGGTAGTGGGTCTCGAAACGAACCTGCTGTCCCCTTGGTGGGATCTCGGCCCCGTGACGCTGCCACCGATGTCGCTGTACCCGGTGCCGCTCGCGGCCGTCGTCCTCGCCGTCGCCGTCGGCAGGTACCGACGGACCGGCGCCGTGGGAATTCTCCGGCTCGCGAAAGCAGTCCTCGCATCGCTCGTCGTTGTCACGGCTGGATACGCGGTTCTGGTGTTGAACCTGAGCAGCGGCGGGGTGTTCTTCGCCGGCCTACCACCGATGCTCCTCGGTGTGTTTCTCTCGGTGACGTGTCTCTTTGAGCGTGCCCTCGCCACAGTACGGCAAAGCGACGGGTTCGTAGAATGACCGGTTACAACTCGCGGACCATCACGTACGCGTCCTCGCCGTTGTCGTAATACCCCGGAACGGCGTGGTGGATTTCGAAGCCGAACTCCCGATACAGCGACAGCGCCGCATCGTTGCTCTCTCGGACCTCCAGTTTCACGCGGCCGACGCTCTGGGTCGCAAGCGTCGCGAGCGCACGCGAGAGCAGTAGGCGGCCGATACCCTCGCCCCGGCGTTCGGGGGCGACCGCGAGGTCCTTGACGTGGCCGATGGAAACGCCGTGATTCGGGACGCTGTCGGCGACGACGTAGCCGACGATTTCGCCCGGGTTCGAGCCGTCGGCTTCCTCGGTCGCCTCCGCGACCAGAAACCCGGGTTCGTCCAGAAATCGCTCGAACGCCGCGTAGGGCCACGCCTGCGGGAACGACCGCTTCTCGATGCGGAACACCGACAGGAGGTCCCCACGAGTTGCCTGACGCACCCCCACGTCGGCCTGCGGCGCCGTCGTAGTCACGTTTTCACTTACGCAGACGGCGCCATATGCCTACCGGCCGCGGTACCATTGATAAAACCAGTACTTGGAATCTAAGGGAGGGCCAGAAGATTCATTTACCCGCGGGAGTTACAGTCAGTTGCACCCGTTTGGGTGCATCCCCACCCCCCACCCCGCTTTTACACGACAGATAGCCGCTGCACTACCAGTTCGGTTTATTATCAATCGCGACAGGTTCGGAGCCGCTGCTGTCCGTGTAGCGTCGAAAAAATGGACGGATGTTGTGAAACGAGGCTTCAGTCGTCCGCAGGAGCGGCGCCGGAGCTCTCGTCGTGCTGCTTCTTGACGTGGGGGAGCTTGCCACCGTTGGCGAGGATTTCGCGCTCGCGCTCGGAGGCGTCCAGCGACGCGGTGAGTTCCCAGTCGTCGTTGACGCGGACCGTGAACTCTTCCTGACCGGAGCGGACGGCCTCTGCGACGTCGTCGACGATTTCGATGTCGTCGCCCTGTTCGATGTTCTCGTAGTCGGCCTCGTCGATTTCCAGCGGGATGAGACCGAAGTTGAACAGGTTCGCCTTGTGAATGCGGGCGAAGCTCTGTGCGAGGACGCCCTCGATGCCGAGGTACATCGGACACAGCGCCGCGTGCTCACGCGAGGAGCCCTGTCCGTAGTTCTCGCCGGCGACGAGGAAGCCGCCGTCGCTGTCGAGAGCACGCTGTGCGAACGTGTCGTCGACACGCGAGAGCGTGAACTCCGAGAGCTTCGGGATGTTCGACCGGTACATCAGGATGTCCTGCGTCGCAGGGATGATGTGGTCGGTCGTGATGTTGTCCTCCATCTTCAGCAGGGCCGGACCCGACAGTTCGGCGTCGAGTTCGTCCTTCAGCGGCACGTCGCCGATGTTGGGGCCCTTGATGAGCTCGTCGTCGACGGCCTCGTCGGGCGCGATGAGGTCGGGGTCGTCCTGGGCCATACCGGGGCCGTACTTGTCGCCCATCTCGAAGCCGGGGTCCTCGAGGTCGCCGAGTTCGTCGGCGAGGTCACGCGGGTCGACGATTTCGCCGGCGATGGCGGCCGCGGTGGCGACCTCCGGCGAACAGAGGTAGACGTTGTCGTTCTCGATGCCGGAGCGACCCTCGAAGTTGCGGTTGAACGTCCGCAGCGAGACGGAGTCGGAGGCAGGAACGTGGCCGATGCCGATACAGGCACCACACGTCGCCTCGGAGAAGTTGACGCCGGCCGCCATCATCTCGGCGGTCCAGCCCTCACGGGCGAGCATCTCGGAGGCCTGCTTCGAACCGGGCGCGACAATCATCTCGGTCTTCTTGTCCGTGGTGCGGCCTTCGAGCATCTTCGCGCCGGGGAGGATGTCCTCGTAGGCACCGTTCGTACAGGAGCCGATGATGACCTGGTCGACGTCCGTGCCGGCGACCTCGCGGACGGGCACGACCTTGTCGGGCATGCTCGGACACGCGATGAGCGGTTCGAGCTCCGAGAGGTCGACCGTGATCTGGTCGGCGTACTCGGCGTCGTCGTCGGGTTCGAGGTCGACGTACTCGTCTTCGCGGCCGAACAGCGAGAGCCACTCCTTGGTCTTCTCGTCGGTCGGGAAGATGGAGGTGGTCGCGCCGAGTTCCGTCCCGAGGTTCGTAATCGTCGTCCGCTCGGGGACGGTGAGGTTCTCGACACCGGGGCCGGTGTACTCGAAGATTTTGCCGACGCCGCCCTTCACGGACAGTTCGCCGAGCAGGTGCAGCGCGATGTCCTTTGCGGTCGCCCACTCGGGGAGTTCGCCCTCGAGGCGAACGTTGACGACTTCGGGCATCTCGATGTAGTAGGCGCCGCCACCCATGGCGACGGAGATGTCGATACCGCCGGCACCGATGGCGAGCTGGCCGAGCCCGCCGGGCGTCGGCGTGTGGCTGTCCGAACCGAGGAGCGTCTTGCCGGGCGCGGCGAAGTTCTCCTTGTGGACGTTGTGACAAATGCCGTTGCCGGGGCGGCTGAAGTACGCGCCGTACTTGCCGGCCGCCGAGCGAAGGAAGCGGTGGTCGTCCGTGTTCTTGAAGTCGAACTGATACGTCTGGTGGTCGCAGTACTGCGCGGCGAGTTCCGTCTGGACTTCGTCCATCCCGAGCGCCTCGAACTGCAGCCACACGAACGTACCCGTCGTGTCCTGTGTCAGAACCTGGTCGATCTCGATTCCGATTTCCTCACCGGTCTCGAGTTCGCCCTCGACGAGGTGGTCGTCGAGGATTTTTTCTGCAATCGTCTGTCCCATAACGTCCGTAGGTGGTCCCTCACAAGATATAAATCCGGCGTGTTTGCCACGTATTGCGGCCGCCATCGGCCGATTTGGCAATATTCGCACCTAACAGTTGTGGCTTTTTGACTAATATTCGTTAACGTTTTTTGACGAACGATTTATTCTGGCGCCAGCGCGGGGAGAAAAGTCGACCTGTCAGGCGATTCTGGAGAAGGCGAGATTGCCGCTCGTGTTCTCGATGTACACCTCGACCACGTCGCCCTCGCTGGCGCCGGGAACGAAAATCGTGTAATCGCCGCGGTGGGCGACGCCGTCGCCCTTCCGGCCGGTGTCGGTCACTTCGACCGTGTACGTCTCGCCGGGCTTGACTTCGTCGCGCTGCTGTCGGGTGCTCGAAGAGCCGCCGCCCTTCTTCACCGGTCGGAACGCACCGCAGGCGTCACAGCGAAGCATCATCGTCCGGTCTTCCTGGACGAGTCGGGTGTCCGGGAGGCCACACTCGCTACAGCGGACGTACTCCTCGGTGTAGTCCTCGACGGCGGCCTCGAAGTCCCGCTCGTCGAAGTTGCCGTTGTAGCGGCCGACGCCCTCCTCCAGTTTCCCGGAGGTCGCGAGGGCGCGCTGGACGAACCGGTGGAGGTGGTCCGTCTCGCGGGCCAGCGCGTCGGCGACCGCATCGAGGTTGTTGAACCGGGTAAAGGCGCCGTCCGCTTGCGCCTGGGCGTCGGGGACCGAGAGCCGGTCGCCACCCGACTGAATGTCGGGGACGGCGTCCAGCGCTCGGTCGAGGCTGGCTTCGTACTCCATACCCTTTCGAAGCGACCGTGACCTAAATGGGTTCCGAGACGGGAAACGCTCTTTTCGCCGCCCGACGACCCCGAAACATGGACCCGACGACGCCACAGGAGGCCTGCTTCGAGGCCGGCATCAAGTTCGGCACGCTGTATCACCAGTTTGCGGGCACGCCCGTCTCGCCGACCAGCAGCGCGAGCCTCGAAACCGCAATCGAGGAGGCAATCGAAAACCAGCCGTTCTGTGCGTCGGTCACCGTCGACATCCTCGACGACGCGCTGGCCGCCGAACTCGACGGGCAATCGGCCGACTACACGGAACTGACCGGCCGGTTCATGGAAGTCGAGATGGACATCGACTACGAGGGCTGTCGCGTCCGCGCGTCGATGGCGATGGACGGCGACTACCCACGAATGCGCGTCGAGAGCGTCGAAGGAGAGCGTGGCCCTTAGACGGTGAACGACACTGACTCCAACTCCAGAAACGCCCGCTCGTAGCCCTCGTGGCGGGCGACCTGCGGCGGCGTTGCCGGCGTGAAGACGACATCGTCGCCCGCCCGAAGCGCAGTCGACAGTTCGGCGCCGTAGTGATACCCTACCTCGGGGTCGAACGTCCGCCGGAGGTCCATCTCCGTGAGAACCCCACCACCGCGGCGAACCGTCGCCGACCACGCCGCTCCGGGAATCGCCATCCGATTGTACGGCGTCCGGAGGTACGCGGCGAGATACCGGTCTCCGACCGGCGCCGCGTCGCCGTCGAGTACCGTCGGGACGACCTCGGCGTCGTGCGTCGAGGCGGTGTCGAGTGCCTCTCCCGGAACGTCCTCGACGGTCAACGGCGAGGGGAGAGCATCCATCCGCGTCGGCGACGCAGCGCCGCGTTCGCCGTATTCTTCGAGCCGTTCGACGGCGACGGCCTCTCGTTCGGATTCAGTAAAGGAAAGCGAAAGAGTAGCCGACTGTGGTGCATCGAACCGACCTTCGAAGTCGCCTGTCGCCCGAATCGGGAGGCCGCCGACGGTCACCTCGACCTCATAGCGGCCGTCGCCGTCGAGGATGAAGTTCCCGCCGTAGTGAAAGCCCATGCTCTGGGAGAGCATCGGGTAGATGACCTCCTCGCTGACCGTCTCGCCGTCCCGGGATATCTCGACCGACAGCCCCGTCTCGGGGACCACCTGCCCGGTTTCGGCGTCCCAGACGACGGCCATGAGATGTAGGTCGTCAGCCGGGCGGATGGGTCGCTCGCTGGCGCGATCGCCCTCGACGAGCCAGAAGCGATGCGGGGCGGCGTACATCAGCGCGATGCGATACGGTCCGGCTTCGGCCCGCCCCTGCATCGACATCGCGTTCTCGAAGGGCTGGACGTACACGCCGTCGGGGAGGTCGACGCCCTCGTAGTACGGCGGCGTCCCGGTCGGCCGCGGCGAATCCATCGACCGAGGGGTCGACTCCGGCGCCGACTCGCCGCCGGCACAGCCAGCCAACGACCCGACGGCGGCGGCGCTGGCCGTCAAGAACGTCCGTCGGTTCATCGGTCGGAATTCGAGCGCATTCGAAATGTGGGTTCTGGTTCAGCAGGTCGGCGATTACTCCTCGCGGTCGAAGAACTCCGCGGCACGTTCACGGAGCCGTTCGCGTTGGGTGTAGGTGAACCCGGTGAGGCCGGCCGCGGTGCCGGCCGTCAGCCCACCTACTGCTGCGGTCGGGTCGTTCTGGTCGATACCCGCCAACACTGGCGAACTCATCGTCCCCGAGAGCGCCCGCCACGTCTCGCCGCCGTCGTCGCTGAACTCGACGGGGCCGAAGATGTGCGTTCCCGTATCGCCGGGACCCTCGTTCGGCGACTCCGCGAAGTACGTCACCGTCTCGCCGGGCGCGGCCGTCGCCTCGAACTCGACGGCCACCTGCCCGCCGAGGGCGTACGTCTCGCTGTCGTCGCCCGCCACGACTTCCCACCCGCTGGGGATGCGGTCGCGAAGGTAGACGTCCTCGTCGGCATCGGCGACGGTTAGCCGGACGCGGCCGGCTTGGTCGGCAGTGTAGACGGACCGGTCGGCGTCGCGCTCGACGTCGACGAAGGGGATGGCTCCCCGTGCGCCGATGTCGTCGTGTTTGATGGCGAAGACGCCCTGATTGATGTCCGCCGAGTACGTGATGCCGCGATGGCTGATGGCACCCCAGACGTTCGGTTGGGCACTGGAGAGTCCAGTCATCTTCGACTCCTCGGGAACGTCCTCGACGGGGCGGGCGAAGTCCGCACCGTTCGGTTCCGAGAGGTCCCAGTCGGTGGCGTCGTTAGCGCGGTCGGTCGGAACGCCGTCGACGACCTGCCAGGAACCGGCGCTGGCCGGTGCGGTGACGCCCGCGGTGTTTCCGCGGCCGTTGGTCCCGACGTAGACGCCATCGCCGAGTTCGGGGTCGTCGCTGATGGTCGTCCCGCGGTCGGTTCCCGGCGTCACCTGCAGGAAGCGCGTCCCACCGTGGTAGTGGCCGACGTGGAGCCACAACTCGCCGTCGTGGAAGGCGGGGTCGGAGTTGTGTGGGCTCAACTCGAAGCCCTCGAATTTCACCTCGTCTTGCCACGTGTAGTTGGCGAGTTCGCCACACTCGACGACGCCGTCGGCGTCGTAGATGTCGTCGGTGTCGACGAGGTAGATGGTGCCCGTACTGCCGGGGTTGGGCTTGCCCTCGCGGGGGTTTTCGAAGTCGACGCTCGGTTCCTCGTGGCTGGCGAAGGCGACCCGACGCTCCTCGCCGTCGACGGTGACCGTATCGGGAGCCGGCACCGCGTAGTGGCCCTGCAGCATCGGAAAGAGTCCTATCTGTTCGAGGTCCATCGGGTCCGAACCATCGAGGATGACGGTGCCGCCGTCCCAATAGGAGAGGTAGATGGTCGGCGTGCCGTTCTTCGGGTCGTTCTGGACGTGGACGTCGTGGCAGTAGAAGTTGAGTCCGCCGAAGCCGGTGTCGCCTTGGGCGTCGTCGCCCGACGGCGTCCAGCGGTTGACGAGCGTCAACCCGAGTTCCTGTCGGTCGAATCGGAACACGTACAACCCGGCTTCGCCCTCGTTGATGTCCTTACACGCGAAGACGTAGTCCTGTCCGCCGATGCGGTGATGGAAGCAGTTGTGGATCCCCGTCGAGAAGCCCTCTGCCGTATCGACGAGTTTGGGACGGCGCTTGTCGGAGACGTCGATTGCGAGCAGGCTGCCGGTGTTCGGGCCGCTCGAAGAGGAATCGCGGTCGTTCAGTTCTTGGTCAGCGCCCAGTTCGCCGAACAGCGCGGTGATGGGTTGGGTGCCGACGAAGACGTAATCGCCCGTGTCGTCGGCTTTCACGTCCATCATCGCCGTCGCGGGGTTCTGGTTGCGGAGGAACGACTCGACGACGAGTTCGGCCTGGTCGAGTTCCTCGAGCGTCTTCGCCCGGTTGAATTGTGCGATATTGACGATTGCGAGGCCGCGACCGCTGCTCGAACCGCGAGCGGAGAACATGCTCACGTAGGCGTAGTCGCCGTGAACGTCGATTTCGGTGATGCCGCCGAAGTGCGGCGACCGGGCGCGACCGCCCGTTCGGGCCGGTCCCTCGTCGCCGAGGCTGTGATAGCCGAACACCTCGCTGTTCTTCGATAGCCCCACGTTCTCCGGAATCCCGTCATCGGTGGTGTCGGCCTGCGGTCCGTCGGTGGTGTTGTTCGACCCGCTCCAGCGATGTCCCGCCGCCTGTCCCATCGCGCCGACGCCGAGCGTCGCGCCGATGGCCTTCAGCACCGACCGCCTCGTCTTCGCGCCGAGTTCGTCGATGTTGCCTTTCATTGCTACCTCACAGTGTCAAACACTTACTAAGAAGAGTTCTGACAAATCCGTCCAAACGTCGAGGAAGTCGACACCGACAGAACCCCCGGATTCACCCGGTGTTTTATTCCTCAGTCGCGTGGAGAACTCATTATGGCCCTCCACGCCCTCGACGCGATCGACGACGCACTGACCGCCACGCGACGGTTCCGGCCACGCGGCCTATTCGAGTGGGTCTGGGTGACCGTCGTCGCCGCACTCGTTGCCACTCCGGGCATCAGCATCCCGACCGGCGGGACCGGTGGCGGCGGTGTGACACCCGAACAGCGCAGCGCACTCAAGGAGGCGCTGCCGGCGACGCTCCCCGAGTGGGTGCCGCTCGTGGTCGCCGCACTCGGCGTCGTCTGGCTCGGCTTCGTCGTCCTCGGCGCGCTCCTGGAGTTCCCCTTCCTCCGGTGGCTCCGAGACGGCAAGCGGACGACAATAGAGGAGATAGCCGCCCACTGGAGACAGGCGCTCGGACTGGCAGCGTTCAGGGTCGCACTCTCGCTCGTGGGGTTCGCCGCCCTCGGTGCGTTAGTCGCGACCGCGACGGGACCGACTCCGACCCCGACGGACTACCTCTTCGCGCTGAGCGAGTACGGAATCGTCCTCGCGCTCGTCGGGATTCCGACCAGCATCGTCGCCGCGTTCACGACGGCGTTCGTCGTCCCGACGATGGTGCTGACCGAGCGCGGCGTCCTCGGCGGGTGGCGGCGCTTCTGGTCGACGCTGACGGCCGCACCCAAGCAGTTCCTCGCCTACGCGGTCGGCGTCGCGCTGCTCGCGACCGTCGGCGGCATCCTCGTCTCAATCGCGGCGGTGGTCGGGTTCCTCGCGGCGGCTATCGTCGGCGGACTCGTCGGCCTCGCGGTGGCAGCCACTGCGGTCGGCGTCTCCGGCGTGGTCGTCGCGTTGGCCGTCGGGATACTCGGCGCGATACTCGTCGGTGCGGTCGTCTACGCGGTCCTACAGGTCTTCCTCCGGTACTACGCCCTGCTCGTGTTGGGGGCGGTCGATGCCGACCTCGACTTTCTGTCCGACCGACGGTCGACCCTCGACGGAGCAGACGCCGAGGCGGCCGCGCCTTCGGAGTAATCAGAGGTATCACGCCGTCTGCTCGCGTGTTTCACTTTCGCTTTGCGGCGTGTTTTTAACCCACACGGGATGAAAGGTGAGGTATGAGTCAGGCAACGCTCGACGACGACGAGCTGTTCGACGAGGCGGCCACGGAGATGCGCGAGGACGTGGAGTCCAGTCTCGCGGACGCCCGTGAGGCACTCCCGGGGGCCGATGCCGTCTGGGACACCGACGCCGACAACACCCTCGGCGTGTTGAACGCGCTGAAAGGGGCACTGGACACCGGCGACGCCGAAGACCACCTCCGGGACGCCAAGAAGTGGTTCGCGATGGGCGAGAAGGCCGACGCCTTCGAGGATGCCGACGACCTCGAAGCCGACATCGCGGAACTGGAGGACCTCCTCGAGGACATCGTCACCGCCCACGAACAGGTGAGCGAACTCGCCTCGACGGTGCCGGAACTCCGCGGCGCGCTCGAAGACGCCGAAAGCGCTGACGACGAAGACGACGAGTAATCAGACCGCCCGCACCGCGACCGCATCGAGCAACTCCGAGAGCGCTCCTGCGGCTTCCTCCAGCAGTTCCTCGCCCAGTTCCTCGGAACCGTTCCGAGGGTCGCCGACGACGCCCGATTCGGTGAACTCCGCGGAGTCATAAGCGAGGTTCGTCCCGTTGAGCCACTCGCCCCACTGCTCGGCGGCACCCTCGGCCGCCTCCTCGGTTCGCTCTTCGTGCACCAACTCCGGCCGCAGATGCCGCATGAACGACGTTTCCGCGGGGCCGCCGTGACCCAGTTCCTCGGTGGCGACGGCGTCGAACCACGTGTAGGCCACCGCGTAGCCGTCGCCGTCGCGGCTGATTCGGCCGCAACACTCGCGTAAAGCGTCGACGTTGCCGCCGTGGCCGTTGACGACGACGATTCTGTCGAAGCCGTGGTGGGCGAGGCTCTCCATCGTCTCACGGACGTACGCGCGGAAGGTATCCTCGCTGACCCACAGCGTGCCGTCGAAGTCGCGGTGCTCCTCGGCGATGCCGACGGGGATGGTCGGCCCGACGACGGCCTCACCGTCGAAGTCGGCGGCGTACCGCTCGACGCCGGCCTCCGCAATCGCTTCGGCGGTCATGTAATCGACGCCCAGCGGCGCGTGAGGGCCGTGCTGTTCGGTGCTTCCGACCGGGAGGACTGCGAGGTCGGTGTCGGCGTCCCGGACGTCGGTCCAGGTCGACTCTGGGAGGTTCATACAGACCACAAGCGCCAGTGGCGCTTGTAAGCGGTGGTTGGACTCGAAAAACGCGGTCGCTCGCCGGGCAGCGAGAGCGGAGGAAAGCCCGCCTTACGCGATGAGGAGTTCCTCGCCGCGCTCGACTTTGACGGTACACGGCGGGGAAATCTTGTTGTACGCGCGACGGAAGGCGTCCTTCGCCACGGCGGCGTCCTCGGGGTTACACCAGACGGTGAACAGCCGTTCGCCCTTGGGAATCCGGGCGGCCGTGCCGACGATTTTCCCGAAGGCCTGTCGCATCCCGTCGGAAACACGGTCTGCGCCGGCGCCGGTCGCCTGTTTGTTCTCCCGGATGACCTGGTGGGGGAACTTCCGGAGAATCATCTTGTAGTCGCCGCCCTCGCCGAGTTCCTTCAGCATTCGGCGGTTCGCCGAGAGGCGCGCGGCCTCGAGCGAACCGTGTCGAATCTGAACTTCCTCGTCGACGATGAGACTAATCTGGACCGGGTAATCGTCGGGCTCGGCGTCGATTCGGCCCATCTTGTACTGGGCGACCTTCGACCCCGGAATGCCCGTGATGTACTCCCGTCGCGTGTACGCGGGCTTGTCGATGTCCCGGTACATAGAGGCGGGCTTGTCACTCATAGTACGTCAGATGTGGTTGAGTCCGTGGATAAAGGCTTCGAAGCCGACCCGACCTGAGACGGTGTGTCGTAGCGAAGCGAACGGACAGCGAAAATGCGCGGGCTCAATTAGCCGCGGTGGGGGAGGAACGCGACTGCACCGAGGAGGAACGCGGCACCGAAACAGTAGACGATGATGTACATGAGACTCGACATACGCTCTTGGAAGTAGTCCTGGTTGTCGAGTCCGGCCTGATACCCCTCGACGTCGGTCGACAACACGAGCGTGTCACCGCCGTCGAACGTCGAGACGTACTGCGTTCCGCCGAGTTCCGTGGTGTCGCCCTCGGCGAACCCAATCGACTGCGTGGTCGTTTCTTCCCACGTCAAGACCGCCTCCGAGGCGGTGACGTTGTCGACGGTTTTCGAGGTGTTTGCGTGTTGTATCGCGTCGCCGACGGCGAAGCTCTCGCGGTCCGGTTCGGGGAGGTACTCATCGACCGGTTGGGTCGTCCCGTTGCGGTAGCGAACGAACTCGGTGCCGTCGTCGCCCGTGTAGGTACTGTTGTCCACCTCGGGGTCGTTTTCGAGCAGCGTCGGCACGTCGAACTCTTGGACGAGCGTGAACGACTGCTCGCCCGCGGCTGTCGTGACGTTGTACTGCCCACCGTCGTACTCGACGACGGAGTTGTTGGCGAACGTCGTCTGTCCTTGGCTCGTTTGGCTGTATTCGGCGGTCGCACTCCCGTTCGACACTTCGGTGAACGTGTACGTCGTGCCGCCGAATTCGACGGTGTCTCCCTGCTGGAAGGTGTCCCCTTCGACATCGATAGTCGGTTCCTCGGCCACCGCCATCACCGAATAGGAGCTGGCGGCCATGACGAGGAAGAAGGCGATGTATATCGCCGCCCATCGTCGTTGCATACGCGGAGGGACGAAAGCCCCGCGTATAGGCGTTACTAACTCTTCTCATCCACCTCGTTCGGATCGGTATAGACCCACGGGCACGCGAGGAAGCATGACAGAGCTAGCCACGGTATAAGTGACCACATATGAGAGGCTTATATCGCCAACTGTATTAGTTGGCTCACGAGAACGTCACACGATGAGTCAGACACGACAACTGAGTGCGACGTTGCTCTCCATCGCGGTCGTCGCGACGATGGTCGGGAGTGTCGTGCTATTCGGCGCTGCCGTCGCGCCGGCCGCTGCGAGCGACCACACGAAAGACGAAGCCGAAGACCTCACCGAGCAGGCCGACTTCGAGGTCGTGTTGCCGTACTCGACGGACCACTACCCAGGCGACCAGAACGAAGCCAACGGTAGCATCGAGTACTACGCCGCCGGCGGCGACGCCTTCGGCGAAGTCGGAGCGGAGGAGGGGATTTGGGTCGACTACGTCATCATCGATGCCCAGTGGATAGATTACTCCAACTGCGACGTCTCGAACACGAAGGCCTTCGGTATCGACCGTGGCAACAACAACGACGGAACCCAGACCGACGTCGACCTCGTCCAGAAACAGAAGAACGTCGACTTCCGGGACGACGGCATCACCATCGAGATTTACGACTTCAGCGACTTCGCCGGTGACCCGGCGTACATGGCCCCCGAAGACGCCATCGTCGCCGCACAGGGCGCCGGCTCCCAGGCCGGTACCTGCCTGACGATGACGAGCGAACCCGGCTGGTATCAGGTGCAAGGGTTCATCAACGGCACCGTCGCCGACAACGGCCCCGACGAAGAACCCTCCGACAGCGCCGAAGAAGTCGGCTTCAAACTGAACTCGAATTACCTCTACGTCTGTGACTGCGACAGCGAACAGGAGGCCCGCGAACAACTCGGCCCGCCGCCGAACGAGGACACCCAGTCCACCGCCACGCCGGAGCCGACCGCGACGCCCGAACCGACTCCGACACCCGAGGACACGTCCGAATCGACGGCGACACCGGAACCGACCGCGACGCCCGAACCGACTGCAACGCCCGACAGTTCGAACTCCGAGGACACCCCGGAACCGACCGACGAACCCGATAACACCGCCCAGCCGACCGACGCGCCCCAGAACACCGAGGCGCAGTCGGACGACGACTCGACGGGCATGACGCCGACCGCCGGCGAAGGCCCCGGATTCGGCCCCGCCGTCGCTGTCCTCGCGTTGCTCGCCAGCGCCCTCGCCGCCATCCGGCGCAGATAAACACCCCCCGTTTTCCGGTTTCTACCGGACATTAACAATAATTATAAACCCCAGCGAATAGCCAGCAACAGCGTTAGGAGCGGTGATTCTGCAGTCGTACCTACATGCACAGCGCAAGGCAGACAGCCGCGACGGTGCTGGCGACGTTCGTCGTCGTGTCGATGGTCGCAATCGGTGCGACCGCCGGCGCCGTCGCCGCCGATGGACACACCAAAGACGAGGCGCCGAACTTCGACGAGGAGATGAACTTCACGGTGAACCTCCCGTACACGACGGACCACTACCCCGGCGACCAAAACACCGAAAACGGAAGTATCGAGTACTTCGCCGCCGGTGGTGCAGCGTTCACTGAACAGGGCGCAGAGGAAGGTATCTGGGTCGACAACGTCATCGTCGACGCCGACTGGATAGACTACTCCGCGTGTTCGACGGACAACACAAAGGCGTTCGGTATCGACCGTGGCAACAACAACACGGGGACGAACATCGACGAGGACCTCGTCGAACACCAGATTCGAACGGACTTCCGGGACGACGGCATCACCATCGAGATGTACAACTGGGACGACTTCGCGAACGACCCGCCGTATCTCTCCCCGGAGGACGCCATCGTCGCGGCACAGGGTGCCGGGTCGAACTCCGGTCCGTGTCTCACCGTCACCAACGAACCCGGCTGGTACAACGTTCAGGCGTTCGCGAACGGCAGCATCGCGACCGGATGCAAAGAGGAGGGCAACTCCGACTGTGAGCCGGAAAACAAGGAGTTCGTCGGCGTGAACGTCAACTCGAATTACCTCTACGTCTGTGAGTGTGACAGCCGCGCCGAGGCCGAAGAGCAACTCGGCCCGCCGCCGGGAGGGGAACCCGAGTCGACGCCGACACCCACGGAGAGCAGCGACTCGACACCGACTCCCACGGAGGCGCCCGACGACACGCCGACGCCGACCGAACCGCCGGAATCCACACCCGAACCGACCGACCCACCGGACGATACACCACAGCCAACGGACCCGCCCGAAGAGACGACCGCACCCACAGCGACTCAACCAAACAACGGCGGTGGGGGCGGTGGCGGCAACAGCGCCGGTGGTGGAAGCACCGGTATGACGCCAACCTCCGGTAGTGGTCCCGGCTTCGGCCCCGCCATCGCAATCCTCGCATTCCTCGCCAGCGCACTCCTCGCTAATCGCCGTCGATAACCCCTCTACCTGTTTTCTTCCGTTTATTCAGTTGTTCGTGTACCGTCCCCGTGTGTGATATAAACACCCGAATATGACTGGCACCAAGGATAAGAAAGTACTGTCCGCCGTTGCCTTCGATGGGACCCGCAAACCGACAACGGACTGCGACCCTGTTGTCCATCGCGTTGATTACGTCGATGGTCACCGGGGTCACGCTGTTCGCCGCGGCCGCCGCGCCGGCTGCGGCACAGGACAGCGTTACGCGAGACGAAGCACCGGATAAGACAGATGCCGCGAACTTCACGGTCAATCTCCCGTACGCGACCGACCACTACCCCGGTGACCAGAACGAACAGAACGGTAGTATCGAGTACTACGCCGTCGGTTCGCAGGCGTTCAACGAGGTTGGTGCCGAGGAGGGCGTCTGGTTCAACTACATCATCATCGACGCCCAGTGGATAGACTACTCCGCCTGCGACATCCCGAACACGAAGGCCTTCGGCATCGACCGAGACAGTAATTTGGCCGGCACTCAGTTCGACGAGGACCTCGTCCAGAAACAGCGGAACACGAACTTCCTCGATGACGGCATCGAAATCAAGTTCTACGACTTCAGCGACTTCGCGGGCGACCCGCCGTACATGGCTCCCGAAGACCAGGTCGTCGCCGCACAGGGCGCTGGCTCGCAGGCCGGCACCTGCCTGACGATGACGAGCGAACCCGGGTGGTATCAGTTGCAGGCGTTCCTCAACGGTACCGTCGCCGACAACGGCCCCGACGAAGAACCCTCCGACAGCGCCGAGGAGAAGGGACTCCGACTGCAGTCGAACTACCTCTACGTCTGTGACTGCGACAGCGAACAGGAGGCCCGCGAACAACTCGGCCCACCGCCGAACGAGGACGACAGTGGCTCCGAGTCCACACCCGAACCCACTGCGACACCGGAACCGACTCCGACGCCGACCGAAGCATCCGACGACACCCCCCAGCCAACTGAACCCCCCGAGGACACACCCGAACCAACCGAACCCCCTGAAGACACCCCCGAACCAACCGAACCCCCTGAAGACACCCCCGAACCAACCGAACCGCCCGAGGACACCGCCGCACCGACCGCAACTCAACCCAACAACGGGGGCGGTAACAATGGCGGCAACGGTGGCAACGGCAACACAGGCATGACGCCGACCTCCGGCGGTGGCCCCGGCTTCGGACCCGCCGTCGCAATCCTCGCCCTCCTCGCCAGCGCACTGCTGGCAACTCGGCGACAATAACCCGACGCCCACATCCGTTTTATCGCGTCGAGGGCGAGCCACGGAGACAGCCGGCGAGTGTTATAAACTGCCTCGAATACCCTGCAATACGGTTAGCGTCAAGTCGGTACAGCGTTCCCACGAATGCGTAGACAGAGACGTGCAACGTCGCTCGCAGTCCTCGTCATCGCGGGGGCGCTCGCGGGCGTTTCGGTTCTCACTGTCCCAGCGACCCCCGTCGCTGCGGACGAACACACCAAAGACCAGGCAGCGAACTTCGACGGACAGGCGAATCTCACGGTGAACTTCCCGTATGCGACCGACCACTATCCCGGCGACCAGAACGAAGAAAACGGTAGCATCGAGTACTTCGCCTCGGGGGCGGAGGCCTTCGAGGAACTCGATGCCGAGGAGGGCATCTTCCTCGATTACGTCATCATCGACGCCCAGTGGATAGACTACTCCGCCTGCGACATCCCGAACACGAAGGCCTTCGGTATCGACCGCGGTGGCGACAACCCCGGTACGCAAGTCGACGAGGACCTTGTCCAGAAACAGAAGAACACCGATTTCCGGGACGACGGCATCACCATCAATCTCTACGATTGGAGCGACTTCGCCGGTGACCCACCGTATATGGCTCCCGAGGACGCCATCGTCGCCGCACAGGGCGCCGGCTCCCAGGACGGCACCTGCCTGACGGTGACGAGCGAACCCGGTTGGTATCAGATACAGGGCTTTCTCAATGGCACCGTCGCCGACAACGGCCCCGACGAACAGCCGTCGTCGGGCGCACGCACCGCGGGCGTGAAGGTGAATTCGAATTATCTCTACGTCTGTGACTGTGACAGTCGCGCCGAAGCCGAAGAGCAACTCGGCCCACCGCCGGGAGAGGAGCCGAAAAACACCGCCACGCCGGGACCGACCGCAACCCCAGAACCCACACCGACGCCGACGGCGGAACCCGACGACACCGCCACCACCGAACCCACCGAAACGCCGGAGAACACACCCCAACCGACCGCAACGCCCGAGGATACGCCACAGCCCACGGACATTCCCGAGGACACCGCCGCGCCGACGGTGACTGACAGCAACACGGGCGGCGGCGGTGGCGACAACGGCGGGAATAGCAACACTGGCATGACGCCGACAGCCGGTTCCGGCCCCGGATTCGGCGCCGCGGTCGCCGTCTTCGCGTTGCTCGCCAGCGCACTGCTCACGAACCGGCGGACGTAGCGCCACTCGGCATCAACAGTCGAGAGGATGCACCGTCTGCACCGACCATTTCTATCGAATCTGATAGTTCGTCCCTGATGAATGGACCGTCGATTCGTCGTATCCGCCTTAAACGGCCGGACAACACCACCACAACACACATTTGTACCTGTTAAATATTGAGGACACACATGGCAGACCTGCCAGCTAACGAACAGAGTGATGAAGAAGACGGGCGCCTCGACAGGCGTTCGGTTCTGAAGTACGGAGGGGCCGGCGCGCTGACCGCCGGTCTCGCCGGCTGTCAGTCGCCGGAGAACCCCGCACCCGGGTTCCCGTTCCGCGGACAGGGCGACAAAACCCCACCCGGAAACGGCAACGGCGAATCTGTAGGCGACGGCGTTCTCTCGGGAGAGACACTGAACGTCGGCGTCCTCGCGCCGATGAACCTCCCACTCGGGCGGTCGATGTGGAACGGCGCCCGACAGGCGGCGGAGAAGATGAACAACAACGGTGGCATCCTCGGTGCCAACGTCAACGTCGAACTCGGCAACACCGAAGTGTCGCCGGGGAAGGCCCAATCGGAGCACCGACGGCTCGTCCTGCAGGAGGACTGCGATATGACCTGTGGCATCTTCCTCGGGTCGGCGCTGCTGCAGACGCTACCTTCTATCGCCAACCAGGAAACCATCCACATCACCAGCGCCTCGGCCGACCCCCGCGCCGGCAAACTGGTTTCGAAGACCAACGACGACATCACCGGAGAGGGCGGAGAATCCGAGTACGAGCGGTTCAAGTACCACTTCCGCGCCGGACCGCTGCACTTGCTCGACCTCGCCGACGCGATGTTGGAGTTCGTCGAGAGCAACAAAGAAGAGTACGGCTGGGAGAAGGCCGCACTTCTGACCGAGAACCTCGGGGAGTTCACGCCGTACGCCAACCGACTTCAGGAGCGGCTCAGCGACGTCATCGATGTTCCCGTCTCGGAACGACCGGGCGGTGTCAGCGACTGGTCGCCGCTGTTCAACGAAATCGAGGACAACGACTGCGACGTGGCCATCGTCGGGATGGCGCTCATCGGCACCACCGCGGTCAATCAGTGGGCCCAACAAGAGCGGGATTTCGAGTTCGGCGGCATCCACGTCCCCAGCCAGGCGTTCAGTTACTGGGAGTCCACCGGCGGCAACGTCGAACACGTGTTCTCGATGAACGCGATGACGCCACAGACTTCGAACACTCCCCAAACCCAGCCGTTCGTCGAGGCCTACCGCGAGAAGTGGGACTCGGTGCCCATCTACAGCGGGGCGCTGACCTACGACGTGATTACGCTCGCCGAGCAGGCGATTACCGCGGCCGTCGAGGGCGAGGGACTCGAAGAGATTCCCGACAGCAACACGCTGATTCCGTACCTCGAAGACGGCACGTTCACGGGGAGTACGGTTCTCAGCGAGTTCCAGTTCACGCCCGCGGACGCGACGTACGCTCACGAACCGCAGTGGACCTCCATCGAGGAGACCGGCGTCCCGGTCTTCCAGCAGTGGCAGATGGACCCCGAGGTCCGCGAAGACTACGGGACAATGCACTCCTTTGCACCGCCACAGAACAAGAGCGCGGACAAAACGATTCCAGAATGGGTGAATAACTAATGGTTCTCGACACGATACTCTCAGCAGCGTTCATCAGCGCACTGTACGCCGTCATCGCCATCGGCTTTACGCTCATCTTCGGCGTCGGTGGCATCCTGAACTTCGCCCACGGCGGGTTCATCACGCTCGGCGCCTTCAGCGCGTACATCGCCTCAGGATACTTCGGGTTGCCCATCTTCGTGGGTCTCTTGGCCGGTACCCTCGTCGGGGCCGCCATCGGCGGCGCGACGTACCTGGGCGTCATCCGCTACGTTCGGACGCGCCCGGTGACGATTCTGATTCTCACGTTCGTCATCGGCTTCTTCATGATGTACTTCGTCCGGGTGTTCGGTCGGGAGATACTGGGTATCGACCCGCTCAACATCCCGGTCGACCCTGTCATCGGCTTCAGTAGTTTCGCCAACGACGTGTTCATCTTCGCCACGTCGTGGCTGCTCATCGGCGCGCTGTTCTACTTCGTCAACTACACGCGGACGGGGCGTGCCATCATCGCGGTCAGCATGAGCGACAAGGGCGCCTCGCTCGTCGGCATCGACTCCGAGCGCATCAACCTGATTACGTGGGTGCTGGCGGGCGCCTTCGCCGGGTACGCCGGCGTGTTGCTCGCCGGCAGCCTCGGCGGCGGGTCGTGGCTCATGTCCATCGAACCGCCGGCACCGCTCGTGCTGTCGTTCGCTATCGTCATTTTGGGTGGCCTCGGTTCCATCAAGGGTAGCGTCGTCGGCGCCTACATCATCGGCTTCTTCGAGACCTTCACGGTCACGTTCGCACCGGGCGGCTCACAGCTCGCGGGCATCTCTTCGCTCGTCCTGCTGCTCGTGTTCCTGCTCGTGAAGCCCGAAGGACTGTTCGGACGGGAGGCTGCAGAATAACAATGGCTACGAAAACACCTTTCGAAGGCAACACCAAGGAACGGCGCCGCGAGGCGGTCAAAGAGAAACTCCAGTTCAGCGAACTGGCGTTGCGACACCGAATCGGCGTGTACGGAGTCGTGCTGCTGGGGCTGTTCCCCACGTTCCTGACGCCGTTAGAACTCGACGCCTTCCGGCCCGTGTTGTTCTTCATGATGTTCGCGATGAGTTGGGACGTCGTCTCCGGCTACACCGGCCAACTCAGTTTCGGTCACGCGTTCTTCTTCGCCATCGGCGGCTACGGAAGCGCGGTGGTGACGACACAGCACGGCCTGCCCGTCATCGTCGGCATCGTGCTCGCGACAGTGGTTGCGGCGCTCGGCGGACTGCTCATCGGCATCCCCGCGCTGCGACTCGAAGGGCCGTACCTCTCGCTTGTCACCCTCATCGCGCCGCTGTTGCTGTATCAGACGTTCATCCTGTTCAGTGAGAGTCTGCCGCTGTTCGCCCCGCAGGGACTCGGTGGAACCGGTGGGCTGCCGACCCAGCCACCGCAGGTCGTCGGCTTCGCACAGGACGCCCTGATAACGGTGACTGGCAACATGTCGTGGGCGCTCGGGCGGTACTACACCGCCTTCGCCGCGTTCCTCCTCGTGTTGGCGGTCTGTTACGCCGTGACCCGCTCTTCGGCCGGAACAGTGTTCACCGCGATTCGTGAGGACGAAAACGCGGTTCGCTCCTCGGGACTCAATCCCGCGAAGTTCAAAATCTTCGCGTTCGTCCTCGCAGGCGCAGTCGGTGGGTTCGCCGGAGCGATGTTCGTCCACGCCGGCGGCTTCCCGAACACCGAAAACCTGCTCGGTCCCGGTCGAATCGACCTCAGCATTCAGGTGATTATCATGGCGATTATCGGCGGCATGGGGACCATCGTGGGCGCAGTCGCCGGCGCGTTGCTGTTCGCGCTGACGACCGAACTCGTCAATGCGCTCACGTTCACGATTCCGGTCCTCGGCATCGAGTTCGCCGCACTAGACCCGCTTCCGACGTTCCTGCTCGCCATGCTGGTGTTGGTGTATCTCCCCGACGGCGTCGTGCCCGAAGCGATTCGACGCGGTCGTCGGATGCGCGCCCGCTACCGCGGCGAGGAGGTGCCCGAACCGGAACCGACCGGTGGGAACTCACCCGTCCAAAGTACCATCCAGAAGTACCGCGAGGAAATCAACGATATCATCGGACGTGATAACAAATGAGCACTGATAGCGAACGAGCCGACGTCGAAGACCGGTCGTACGGCCCCGACGACGGCATCCTCGTCGCCAACGACCTCCGCAAGGAGTTCGGCGGTCTCGTGGCGGTCGACGACCTCTCCTTTGCGGTTCAGGAGGGCGAAATCCTCGGCTTCATCGGGCCGAACGGCGCGGGGAAGTCGACGACGTTCAACTCCGTCACGGGAACGTACCCGCCGACCGACGGCACCGTCTACTTCAAAGGCGAGGACGTGACCGGCATCCCCGCCCACGAGATGGTCAAAAAGGGGATGGCGCGAACGTTCCAGGAGTTCGCCCCCCTCGGGGACCGCTCCGTCGTCAAGAACATCGAACTCGCACTCGCACCCGACGAACTGTTCACGCTCGCGGGCGTCGGCGGCGAGAGCGAAGCCCTCGCCACCGAAATCGCAAAGCGCGTCGGGTTGGGCGACGTCCTCGACCAGACGCCCTCGGAACTCCCACACGCCGGAATGTTGAAGTTGGAGTTGGGACGTGCAATCGCGACCCAACCCGACGTGATGTTGGTCGACGAGCCCTTCGCCGGCCTCTCCGGGAAGGAGGTTCAGGAACTCTCGGAAGTGATGGAGTCGCTCCGACAGCACGGCATGACGCTGATCGTCGTCGACCACAACATGCGCGGCCTGCTGAACCTCATCGACCGGGCGTTCGTCATCCAGTTCGGATCGAAAATCGCGGAGGGAGACCCGGATGAAATCAAGAACGACCCGAAGGTTCAAGAGGCTTACCTGGGTGGTGATGAGATATGAGTGCGGATAGCACGGACGACTTCGAAAGCGAATTCCAACCCGCCACGGACACCCAACCGACGCCCGACGCGGTACTCGAGGCCGAAGACCTCTCGGTGTCCTACGGAAAGGTCCAAGCGCTTCGCGGGTTGGACCTCACCGTTCGCGAGGGCGAAATCGTCTCGCTCATCGGTCCCAACGGTGCCGGCAAGACTACCTTCGCCAACACTGCCTCCGGGTTCCTGCCGTACAACGGCAGCGTCCGCTACCGGGACCAAGAGGTCTCGAATGTCGGTCAGACCGCACTGGTCGACCAAGGCATGATTCACTGCACCGAGAAGCGGGACCTCTTCGGGTACATGGACGTCGAAGACAACCTCGAGTTGGGCGGCTACCTGCAGGACGACGCCGTCATCGAAGAGCGCAAGGAGTTCGTCTACGACCTGTTCCCGCGGCTCGACGAACGGCGCGAGCAGAACGCTCGCTCGATGTCCGGCGGTGAACAGCAGATGCTCGCCATCGGTCGGGCACTGATGGGCGACCCGGACCTGCTCATCCTCGACGAGCCGACGCTTGGCCTCGCGCCCGTCATCCTGAAGGACATCGCCGAGGCGTTCGACCCAATCCAAGAACAGGGCGTCACCATCATGCTCACCGAGCAGAACGTGACGTTTGCCCTGAAACACGCCGACCGCATCTACCTGCTCGAGAACGGCGACGTAGTCCGTGAAGGGACGCCCGGCGAGCTGAAAGGAGACGACTACATCCGCGAGTCCTACCTCGGCGGGTAACTCCGTCTTCGGGGTCGAGACATCGCGGCGAAGAATAAACCACCAACTGTCGAAACGTTTTATCCGCTCGGTTGACAGGGTTCGTTAATGAAGCACGAAACGACACTCGCCCTCCTTCTCGTCGTCGTGTGTTCCCTTTGGCTGCTGCCCGCCGGCGTCGGTGCCAACCACGGTGGCAGTCCGACGGATTTCACCACGACGCCGAGCGACCGTACGCCCGGTGCCAGCGGGACGACCTACGTCCTGTCTGCGGAGTTGACCGATACCGTCGACCGCTCGCCGACCATCGAATACCCGGAGGAGGTCGTCTTCCAGATAGCGGATGCGAACCTCAACGAGTGCGAAGGCGACATCACGGGCGATAACTACCGACTCGGCGTGAACCAATCGACGGAAAGCGGCTACCAGTTCCAAGCCTACGAAGTTCAAAGTGCCACGTGGGACGGAAGTGCCGTCCAATTCCGATTCGACACCGAAGACCAACCTGAGTACGGTCAAGACGACAAATTGGAACTCGAATTAGAGGGCTGTGTCGGGAACGCCGATTCGGAGGGATGGTATCAATCCGCCGTCCGTGTGGAGGGAAAATCTCCGACCGGTCGGAACATCAGTTTCACCGACCAGTCACACTACTTCGGGCTCTGTGAGGGGTGTGAAAGCGACGACGACGCCCGGCAGGAACTCGGCCCGGCACCGTCGGACCCGACGCCGACGCCGGAGCCGACGCCGACGGCAACGTCGGAACCGACCGACACACCGACACCGGAGCCGACAGCCGCTCCGACAACGACACCGGAGCCGACCGCCACAGCCACCGCACAACCGACGGCGACGGAGCAGCCAACGGCCACTGCCACACCCGAGGACACACGGACGCCGACCGAAACCGAGAGCGGACCGAACAGCGACCCGCCGTCGGCGTCGACCGTCTTCGGAGTTGACCCACTTGCGGTCGTCGGTGCCGTCGCCGTCGTCTCCATCGCGCTCGCGGTACTCGGCGCTCGGCGGCTGTGATAACGAAAAGCCAAGGGCCGGATTTGAACCGGCGTAGAGCTGCTCTGCAGGCAACCGCGTAAGGCCAGACTCTGCCACCTTGGCGCAATTATCAGTAACGGAGTGGTCGGTTTAAGCGTAGCGGTACGTCGTATTCGACGGCGACGGCTCCGAAAGCGGAGGGGCCTCAGTAGCTGCGGGGCAGCCCCAGCGTGTGTTCGGCGACGTGGTTGCGCATCATCTCGGTCGAGCCCGGAGCGACCTTCCCGAGCCGGGAGCCCTTCCACATCTCGATGACAGTGTAGTCACGCGAGAAGCCGTTTCCACCGTGGGTCTGGACCGCCACGTCGGTGGCGTCGTGACCGACTTCGGTGGCGCGAAGTTTCGCCATGTTCGACACTTCGGCGGTCTTCTTCGGGTTGGATTCGTTGTCGACCATCCAAGCGGCCTTCCGGACGAGAAGCCCCGCGGACTGCAGTTTCGCCCACGAGTCGGCGATTGGGTGTTGGATGCCCTGGTGGGCACCGATGGGCTGGTCGAAGACTTCACGTTCGTTGGCGTAGTCGACCGAGCGGTTGATAGCGCACTTGCCGACACCGATGGCGCCGGAAGCACCGAGGAGTCGCTCGGGGTTGACCGTATCGAACAACTGGTACAGACCCATGCCCTTCGTCCCGATGATGTCCTCCTCGTGGGCGCGGTAACCGTCGAACGACAGTTCGAACTGCTTTTCGGGCGTCGGGATACCCACGTCGAGTTCTCGCGCTTCGATAGCCGGGTCGTCGGGGTCGACGAGGAACAGGGTGACACCCTGCATCTTCGCGGAGTCGTCCTTCGGCGACGTTCGGGCGACGAGCAGCATCTGGTCGGCCACGTCGACGCCGGAAATCCACTGTTTCGTCCCGTCGACGACGTACTCGTCGCCGTCTTCCTCTGCGAACGTCGTCATGTTCGGCGCGTTGTGACCGGCGTCGGGTTCTGTCAGCGCCATCGCGAAGTTCACGGAACCGTCACAGATGCCCGGAAGCCACTCCTCTTTTTGCTCTTCGCTCCCGTTCTCGGTGAGGGTGATGCCACCGAAGCAGACGTTGACGACGAACAGCATCTCCGCACCGAGACAGCCGTTGGCACACAGCTCCTCGACGATGGCGGACAGCTCCCAGAAACCCATTCCCTCGCCGCCGTACTCGGTGGGAATCGCGGCACCGAGGAATCCCGCGTCGGCACAGTCGTTCCAGAACTCCGTCGGTTCTCGCCCCTCGGAAACCTCGAGCCAGTAGTCGTCGTCGTAATCCGACGCGATATCGCGGGCCGTCTGTCGAATCATCTCCAACTCTTGGGTCTCTTCGAACCCCGGCTGTGAGGATTGTGATACCGTCATACACACGCCTCGGGACCGGAACCACTTAAACTATGCAACTAACCACATCTTGAGAGTTTATTCGAGAGGACTCTCCGTGTTGCCACTCTCGGTGAAATAAATGCAAAAAACCCCCGACCAGCGCGCTGCTGGTCGAGGGTTGAATGAATGGTAGGCGGCGAACCAGATTTCCCAGAGACTCTCGTACTCCAGTACTCGCTGGAACGCTGGCGGGCTTATCTTCCGTGTTCGGGATGGGTACGGGAGTCGCCCCGCCGCTATGGCCGCCTTAACGCCGACTCGTGGAGTCGAACCACGATAACGCAACCGTGCGTCGGTGGTGAATTCCGTATGTACGTGCGATCCAGTTTACGCCCGGACCCGCTTCATCGGGCGGAGCAATGATTGGTGGCTTCGGTCAGTTAGTGCTTGCGGGCTGAACACCTCGTTGCCTCGGTGCTTACACCCCAAGTCTATCGAACTCGTCTTCTACGAGAGACCTCGGCGATGCTTCTTTTCCAGGTGGGTTTCGAGCTTAGATGCGTTCAGCTCTTACCCCGTGGTGCGTAGCTGCCCGGCAGTGCCCTCTCGGACAACCGGTAAACCAGTGGCACCCAACCGTAGTTCCTCTCGTACTATACGGTCGTTCCTGTCAAGCATCAGACACACCCAGTAGATAGCAGCCGACCTGTCTCACGACGGTCTAAACCCAGCTCACGACCTCCTTTAATAGGCGAACAACCTCACCCTTGCCCGCTTCTGCACGGGCAGGATGGAGGGAACCGACATCGAGGTAGCAA
>Ga0207719_100051_pt1 | contig 120312 bp, 121 predicted proteins | sample A23P1SouthBayCA_2_FD_187279 | JGI IMG/M metagenome (GOLD analysis project Ga0207719, IMG submission 187279) | Aerobic enrichment media microbial communities from Eden Landing Ponds, California, USA - A23 P3 (3) (SPAdes) | ecosystem: Environmental > Aquatic > Marine > Unclassified | place...
GGAGACCATCCCTGAGAATGTAGACTGACTCCCTGCTGACAGACCATGTATCTGTCACAGGCCACCACCTACGAGACAGTGACGAAATCAGACGGGGCTAAACACGTACCGGGCACCAAACGGTGCCAGCACCAGGGACTGCGAATGCCAAGGATAAATACTTTGTGTCTAACATTTCGTTCGCGGAGTTCACCGGGGCGGTTCTCGACGACTGTTCCGAAATCGAGGCGTCCGAGCGGTGGACCCGTGGGATCGGTGGCGTGCGGGCAGATGGGAATGAGCGGGATTTAAGCGCTCCGACGGCCCCGTTTCGAACGACATGCGATTGCACGAATATCAGGCCAAGCAGGTCTTCGCGGACGCGGGGATCCCGACTCCGGCGTCCGGGCTGGCGGCGACCGTCGACGAGGCGGTGGCCGCGGCCGAGGAGATCGGCTATCCGGTCGCCATCAAGGCACAGGTACACGTCGGCGGGCGCGGGAAAGCCGGCGGGATCAAGCTCGTCGAGGACGAGACGGAGGCCCGCGAAGCCGCCGAGGATATCCTTGGGATGGATCTGAAGGGGTACACGGTCGAGCGCGTCCTCGTCGAGGAGGCGGTCGACTTCGTCAACGAACTGTACGTCGGCGTCACGATGGACCGTGGCGAGGGCAAGCCCGTCGCGATGGTCTCGACCCGCGGCGGCGTCAACATCGAGGAGGTCGCCGAGGAAGACCCCGACGCCATCGCGCGCGAGCATATCGACCCCGCGTTCGGCATGCACCCCTACCAGGCGCGGAAGGTCGTCTACGACGCCGGCGTCGATCGCGAAATCGCCAGCGACGTGGCGTCTATCCTGACGACACTCTATCAGCTGTGGGACGACCGCGACGGCTCCGACGCGGAGATCAACCCGCTGATGGTCACCGGCGACGACGAGGTCATCGCCGCCGACGCCGTCTTCAACGTCGACGAGGACGCCCTGTTTCGTCAGCCCGAACTCCAGGAGATGGAAGAGGAAGGCGAGTTCGCCGAGAACGAACTCGAGCGGAAGGCCGACGAGTACGGCTTCGACTACGTCCGCCTGTCGGGTAACGTCGGCATCATCGGCAACGGCGCCGGTCTCGTCATGACGACGCTGGATCTGGTCGACCACTACGGTGGCACGCCCGCCAACTTCCTCGACGTGGGCGGCGGCGCCAAGGCCGACCGCATCGCGAACGCGCTCGACATGGTCTTCTCGGACGAGAACGTCGACTCCGTCGTGTTCAACATCTTCGGCGGGATCACCCGCGGCGACGAGGTTGCCAAGGGGATCAACCAGGCGCTCGAACAGTTCGACGAGATCCCCAAGCCCGTTGTCGTCCGCCTCGCCGGGACGAACTGGGAGGAAGGCATGGAGATCCTCAACGAGGATCTCGTCACGGTCGAGAAGACACTGGAGGACGCCGTCCAGCGTGCGGTCGAGTACGCGGACGACGTCGCGGACGAGGAGGTGAAACAATGAGTGTTCTCGTCGACGACGACAGTCGCGTCATCGTGCAGGGTATCACCGGCGGTGAGGGCAAGTTCCACACCGAACAGATGATCGAGTACGGGACGAACGTCGTCGCCGGCGCCGTCCCCGGCAAGGGCGGGCAGGAAGTCGCGGGCGTCCCCGTCTACGACACCGTCGCCGAGGCCGCCGAGGAGGAAAACGCCGACACGTCGGTCGTGTTCGTCCCGCCGGCCTTTGCCGGCGACGCCTGCTTTGAGGCGCTGGGCGTCGACGCCCTCGACCTCGTCGTCACCATCACCGAGGGTATCCCGACCCAGGACGTCTCCCGCGTCTACCGCCGTCTGCAGGAGACCGACGCCTACCTCATCGGCCCGAACTGTCCCGGCGTGATCACGCCGGGCGAGGCCAAACTCGGGATCCTCCCGGGCAACATCTTCGAGGCCGGCCGCGTCGGCCTCGTCTCCCGCTCGGGCACCCTGACCTACCAGGTCGTCGACAGCCTCACCCAGCGCGGCATCGGCCAGTCGACCGCCATCGGTATCGGTGGCGACCCGATCATCGGCACCTCGTTCGTCGAGGCGCTGGCGCTGTTCGAACAGGACAGCAAGACGGACGCGGTCGTCATGTGCGGCGAAATCGGCGGCGAGGACGAGGAGGAAGCGGCCGCCTACATCGACGAGTACATGACCACGCCTGTGGCCGGTTTCATCGCCGGACGCACCGCCCCGCCGGGCAAGCGGATGGGCCACGCCGGCGCCATCGTCTCCGGGTCGGGCACCGGCACCGCCCAGTCGAAGATCGACGCGCTCGAATCCGCGGGCGTCCCCGTCGGTGACACCCCCGAGGAAGTCGTCGACAACGTCGAAGACCTGCTCTAGCGGGTTTCTCTCTCCGCCGTTCCCTTCCGTTCTCCCTGTCCGCACGGAGACGACAGTTTACCCACACTCGAGACGCCGCCAGCGGCGAATGCTTAAGGTGATTTCTCCCGTATTACCGAAAGCGGCGATCCAATGAGTGATTCGACAGGAGAGGTGACGGTACTCCACGTCGACAGTGACGACGAGTGCAGAGCGCAGACCCGCGAGTCACTCGAACGCGAGGACGACCGGCTGACGGTCGTCTCCGCGTCCGACACTGAAGCGGGCCTCGAACGGGTACGCGAAGCGGACATCGACTGCGTGGTCAGCGACTACCAGTTGCCCGACCGCGACGGACTGGCGTTTTTCGAGGCGGTCCGCGAGGAGCACCCCGACCTCCCCTTCGTCCTCTGTACCGGCGAGGGGTCCGAATCGGTCGCGGCCGAGGCCGTCTCGGCGGGCGTCACGGACTACCTGCAAAAACGCTCCGGCACCGAACAGTACGCGCGTCTGGCCACCCGGGTCGTCGACGCGGTCGAACGCGTGGAGCGCGCCGAGGGCGACTGGCATCGCACCGTCATCGAGACGATGGAAGAAGGGATCTACGTAATTGACGGTGACTACGACATCCGCTTTGCCAACTATCGGATCGGTCCCGATCCGCCGACTGAGGAGGAGTGGTCGGGACGGTCGCTCTCCTATCTCGTGTCGGCCGGCGTCCTCTCGGAGACCGAAGTCGCATCGATCGAGGCCGGCGTCGATAGCCTCCTCGACGGCGAGACCGACGAAGTCCGGATCGAACTCGACCCGTCGGTCCCCGACGCCGGGGCGGTCGAACTCAGGCTGACGCCGATGCGACCGGACGGAGGGGATCCGCTCGTCCTCGGGACGACCCACGACGTGACCGACCGCATCGAGCGCGAGGCGAAACTCCGGCGCGCGACCGAGCGCTACAGGACGCTCATCGACAACTTCCCCAACGGCGGCGTCTTCACCTTCGACGAGGACCTCCGGCACACGCTCGCCGGCGGGGAGGAACTGGAGGCGGTCGGCCTGACCGCCGCGGACGTCGAGGGCGCGACGCCGTCGGACCTGTACCCCGAGGAGATCGCGTCGGAACTCGAAGAGAACTACCGCGCCGCGCTACACGGGGCGGCAAACACCTTCAAGCAGAGCTACATGGGCCGTCACTACCGCGTCCACACGCTCCCCATCAGGGGCGACGACGGGGCCGATATCACCTCGGGCATGGCCGTCTCTCAGAACGTCACCGAGCGCATCGAGTACGAGCGTGAACTCGAGCGACAGAACGAGCGCCTGGACGAGTTCACGAGCGTCGTCAGCCACGACTTGCGCAACCCGCTGACGGTGCTCGCCGGCGCCGTCGAGATGGCCGAGCGAACCGGCGAGGACGAACACTTCGAACGCGCCAGACGAGCCATCGACCGGATGGAACAGCTCGTCGAGGACCTCCGAACGCTCGCCAAGCAGGGCGACCGGGTGACCGACCTCGAACCGATCGGCCTCTCGCGAGTCACCGAAGAGTGTTGGCGGACGGTCGAGACGCCCGACGCGCGGGCCGAGGTCGACGCGGAGGGGACGGTACTGGCCGACGAGAACCGCCTCAAGCAACTGTTCGAGAACTGCTTTCGCAACGCGGTCGAACACAGCGACGACCCGGTGACGATCACCGTCGGCGAGACCGACGACGGCTTTTTCGTCGCCGACGACGGCCCCGGAATACCGCCAGACGAGCGCGACCAGGTCTTCGAGAGCGGCTACTCCACCTCGACGGACGGGACGGGCTTTGGCCTCTCCATCGTCGAGAGCATCGTCGAGGCCCACGACTGGGAGATCGACCTCGCCGAGAGCCCCGACGGCGGCGCCCGCTTCGAAGTGACGGACGTCGAGACGCCGTCGTGAGCGGCCGTTCGTCGCGCTCTGGGGAGTCCGTCGCGGGGAACCACTAAGCCGCCGGCTCACCTCACTCGGGGCATGGAAGACGAAGCCTGGCGCTCGGTCGAGGTCGTCCGGAACAACAAGGGCGAACCGCACGTCCTCCAGCAGAAGGTCACCGTCTACACCGCGGGCGTGTCCGAGGAGTCCGCCGGCTACACGAAACCCGAGGTTCAACACCGTCTCGTCCCGCTCAAGAGCCTCGTCGACATGTAGCCGACTTTTCCCGCCCGGATATCCCCACTCGCTTCGCTCGCGGCCGCGATGTCCGTGCGCTGCCGAGCGTTTATCAGGGAGTCCGGGACCACCCCTGACCACCGTGGGCCATCGCGCACTCGTCGCCGTCGAGGGGTCCGACAGCCGCTACGCACTGTATCGCTCGCAGTGGGGCGCACAGTCGCTCGTCGCGGCGTCACGCGGCGACGATTCCGGATCGTCGAGCCTCGTCGGGATAGTCGCCGACGCCGTCGTCGACGGCCGCCGCATCGCTCGCGACTGCGCCGTCCGCGCGGTTCTCGACGCGCTCGACCCATACTCCGACGAGGCGCTCCTGGTCGCTCGCCGCGCCGGCACGGTCGAGCCGTTCATCGTCGTCCCGCTCGGGTTAGTGCTCCGGAACGGTACGGTCGGCGGCGACCGGGCGGCGGCGCTCGTTCCCGTCCGGGACCGGGCGAGCGCACGCCGCCTGCTCGCGGCGGTGGCGTCGACCAGGGCATCACTCGGCGCCGCCGTCGACGCCGGCGCGCTCTCCGCGTCGGCCGCGCTTTCGGCCCTGCGAGCGAGCGTCGCCTGCCATCCCGACGCGCCCCCGGAGACGCTGTGGCTTCCCCTGCCGTGAGCGTTCGAGTCGGGGGGCACAAGGTGCCCCGCTGGCTCGGTATTTCGACCGCGTGACGGGGTGTTTTTATCCGCCGAGGGGCAAGAGCGGGGCGTGACGACGAGTGAGGAGTCGGTCCGATTGCGGTCGCTCACCCGGCCGAGCCACGAGGACGCGCTGGCTCTCGTCGTCGACGGTATCGAGGCGGGGGCGCTCGTGACGGTTGTCGGCCGCTGTACCGTCGAGTACGAGGGCCGCGCCGAGAGCACGCTCGGCCCCGGCGAGCGCCACGTGATGCTCAAGCCCGACGGGGCCGCGCTGGTCCACACCGATGAGGGTCAGCAGCCGGTCAACTGGCAACCGCCCGACTGCGACCACGACGCGTCGCTGGTCGACGGCGAATTGCTCGTCGAGAGCCACCGCGAGACGCCGACCGAACAGCTCGCGGTCCGCTTCGACTCGCTGTTGCAGGCGTCGGCCTTCGGTCTGACCGACGAGCGCGACCTCTCGCTGGCCGGCACCGAGGAGGACCTGCGCGAACGGGTCCTCGCGGACCCGGACCTGGTCGAGGCTGGCTTCGTGCCGCTGGCGACCGAGCGGGCGACGCCCGCCGGCGCCGTCGACGTCTACGGCGAGGACAGCGAGGACCGGGCGGTCGTCGTCGAGTTGAAGCGCAAGCGTGTCGGCCCCGATGCGGTCGGACAACTGACCCGCTATGTCGACGCGCTCGAACGCGACCTCCACGCCGAGCGCGCGGTCCGCGGAATCTTGGTCGCGCCGTCGGTGACCGACCGCGCGCGGCGCCTGCTCGCCGAGCGGGGCCTGGAGTTCGTCGCGCTCGAACCCACCGCCGGGTCCGACGCTGACCGGCAGTCCGACGCCGACTCCCGGTGACCGTCACCGGTCAGAACTGCGTGGTTGGCCGTCGAGCGACGAGCACTCGACCCCCGCTGAAGCTGTCGACGAAATAGTTATTTGGCTCCCACTTGGGGATTCAGGCGAAATGGGGACGAAAGCGCTCATCGGGGCGGTGATACTGCTGGTCGCGGGGGCGACCTTCGGCGGGGCCGGGTGGTACATGTACCAGACCGAACAGTCGGACCTGGAGAACGCGGTCGAGGTCAGAGGGACCGTCGAGAGTACCAGCATCGACCGAGACGTGCGTCGTCGTGACAGGGACGACGACGGCATCCGTGAGGAGGAAACGACGTTCACGCCGGTTGTCTCCTACACCTACACGTATCAGGGAACGAATCACACGTCGGACAGCGTCTATGCCGGGCCCGAGAAGTCCTTCGACAGCCGTTCGGAGGCGGCCGATGTCGTCGACGAGTACGAGGCTGGGGACCGGGTCGATGTCTCGGTCAACAGCGAAGACCCGTCCCGGGCGTTCCTGATCCAGAAGGAGGATTCGCTGTTTTATTACCTGTTCATGGGGGCCGGAGTCGTGCTCGGTCTGGCCGGCCTCGGGTCGCTCGTCCGGGCGATCACTGGCGGCGACTGACCCGCGCTCACTCTTCGAGATGTGCCTTCAGCCTGGCCAGCGCGTTCAGCGCGTCCAGCGGCGTCATCGTCGCCACGTCGAGGTCGTCGAGTTCCCCGACCACCACCGCGGCAGTCTCGTCGTCGGGCACGTCCGGTCCGCCGTCGCTCCCGTCGGCGTCCGTCCGGATCCCGTCGTCGGTTCGTGACTCGTCGGTATCGGCTGTTGACTCGTCGGTATCGGCTGGTAACTCGTTAGCATCCGTTCGCGACCCCTTGGTGTCGGCATCGAGGACTGCCCGCGAGCGCTCGACGACCGCGTCGGGGACGCCCGCCATCTTCGCGACTTCGACGCCGTAGGAGGCACTGGCGGCCCCCGGCGCGACTGCGTGGTCGAACCTGATCCCGTCGCCGGACGTGTCGGTCTCGAAGTGGAGATTGAACACGCCCGATAGCTCCTCGGCGACGGCGGTCAGGTCGTGGTGGTGGGTGGCGAAGAGGGTGGTCGCGCCCACCTCGTCGTGGAGGTGTTCGGTGACCGCGCGGGCGATGGCGAAGCCATCGGCTGTCGACGTTCCTCGCCCGACTTCGTCCAGGAGGACCAGCGAGTCCTCGCTCGCGTGGCCGAGGATCTCGGCGAGTTCGGTCATCTCGACCATGAACGTCGAGCGCCCGCCCGCGATGTCGTCGCTGGCGCCGACGCGGGTGAACACGCGGTCGACGACCGGCAGGCGTGCCCGCGCGGCGGGGACGAAACTCCCGGCCTGGGCGAGCAGGCTGATCAGCGCGACCTGGCGCATGTAGGTCGATTTCCCGCTCATGTTGGGGCCGGTGATCACGGCCAGGAAGGCGTCGTCGTCGAAGACGGCGTCGTTGGGGACGAACCGCTCCTCGGTGCGCTCGACGACGGGGTGGCGCCCGTCGACGACGTCGAAGCGGTCGGCACCGACGGCCGGCCGGCAGTAGTCGTGGGTCGCCGCGACCGTGGCGAAGGAGACGAACACATCCAGGCGTGCGAGCCGGTCGGCCAGCGCCTGCACGCGCTCGGACTCGGCCGCTACCTCCCGGCGAACCTCGCAGAACAACTCGTATTCGAGGTCGTCGGCGCGGCCCTCGGCGCTGATGATCTCGTCTTCCCGTGCCTTGAGTTCCGGCGTGACGAACCGTTCGGAGTTCTTCAGCGTCTGGCGGCGCTCGTAGTCGTCAGGCACCTGGTCGAGGTTGGGGTCGGTCACCTCGATGTAGTAGCCGTGGACGGAGGTGTGGCCCACCTTCAGCGAGTCGATGCCGGTGCGCTCGCGCTCGCGGGCCTCCAGGTCGTCGATCCACGCTTTCCCCTCGCGTTCGGTCTCGCGGAGGCCCGCGAGTTCGTCGTCGAAGTCGGGCCTGACGACGCCGCCCTCGGTGAGTTCGGCCGCGGGTTCCTCCCGGATGGCGCGGTCGATCAGGTCCCGGACGTCCGCCAGCGAGTCGAGGTTCGCACGCAACGAGACGAGCGGCTCGCACTCGGCCGCTTCGAGAGTTTCCTCGATGTCGGGCACGACCGCGAGCGTGTCGTGGAGCGAGCGCAGGTCGCGGGCGTTCGCGCGGCCCCGGGCGACGCGGGAGACGAGACGCTCCACGTCGTAGACGTCCGCGAGCAGTTCGTGGAGCCGTTCGCGGAGCGTGACCGCGTCGACGAGTTCCGTGACGGCCTCGTGACGGGCGGCGATGCGCTCCTCGTCGAGCAGGGGTCGGCGGAGCCAGTCGTCGAGGCGCCGCCGACCGAGGGCGCAGGCCGTCTCGTCGAGCACGTCGACGAGCGTGAGCCCCGACTGGCCGTGGACGGCCCGGCGGTCGAACAGTTCGAGGCTCTCCAGTGCCACCCGGTCGAGCAGCATGTACTCCTGGGGGTCGTAGCGCGTGAGGTGGTTGATGTAGTCGAGGCTGGCCGTGCCCGGGTCGGTCGTGGCGGGGGCGCCGACCTCGGCCGTTTCGGTAGTGTCACCTCCGCCGGCGTCCGCGTCGCGTTCGACCCCGATTTCGGGTGCGCCGCCGCGCGTGTACTCGGCGTACGCGAGCAGGGCGCCGGTCGCGCGGACCTCGGCGTCGCCGGCCAGGTCCGAGACGCCGAAGTAGGCGTCGACGCGCTCGCGAGCGGCCTCGCGGTCGAACGCCCGGCGCTCGTATGGTGAGACCATGCAGTCCCCGTCGAAGACGTCCGCGGGGGCCGACGGGCCGACGATGGCCTCGGCGGGCGCGAACCGCCCGAGTTCGTCCGCGACCGCGTCCAGTCGGTCGGCGGCGGTGGCGTAGCAGTCGCCCGTCGACACGTCGAGCAGGGCGAGGCCGTAGGACTTCGCCGTCGCGTCGCCGCGACCGGACTCGCCGCTCGGCCCACCGTCGGCGCCGGACCCCTTCGAACCGTCGGCGCCCGACCCGGCGGTCAGGCAGGCCACGTAGTTGTTGTCGGGCGTGCGGAGGAGTTCGTCCTCGGTGAGCGTGCCGGGGGTAACGACGCGGGTGACCGCGCGCTCGACGACGCCGGTCACCTCGTCGGGGTCCTCGACCTGGTCGGCGACGGCGACGCGATAGCCCGCCTCCAGCAGGCGCTCGATGTAGCTCTCGGCGTTGTCGATGGGGATGCCCGCCATCGGGTACTCGCCGGTCGAGTCCTCGCGCTTGGTGAGCGTGATCTCACAGAGTCGCGCCACGCGCTCGGCGGCATCGCAGAAGGCCTCGTAGAAGTCGCCCACCTGAAAGAGCACGAGCGAGTCGTCGTACTCGCGACAGAGTTCGAAGTACTGGGCCATCATCGGCGTCAGGTCGTCCTCGCGGTCGACCATCTTCGCCGGCGGCCCCAGTGCCGCGTCCATGCCCGTGAGCCTGCACCCCCGGCCCGATATACCCTCCGGAACGCCCGGCGCGGGGCACCGACAGCGATGGCAGACAGGCGATGAAAAATAGCAACAGCAAACAGCGTGAAAGCCCCCGACGGCCCCTTTCACGCTGTATTCGATACGGACACTCCCGTATCTGAACACTACCGGTCCCGACGCGCGTGGCGCTTACCCCGTTCGAGCGCGTAGAGTTCGGCAGTGACTTCCACAGATCCCGAGAGCGCGGCCGATACCGCGGATCCCGAGAGCGCGGCTGAGACTGCGGACGCCGCGAGCGCCGCCGACCGCCCGGTTTCGCTGTCGAGCGCCGCGGCGCTGGATGACTTCGTCGCGGACAACGAACGCGTCCTCGTCGAGTTCCACACGGAGGGGTGTAGCATGTGCGCGGCGATGGAACCGGTCCTGAGCGGCGTCGCCCGGACGACCGACGTGGCCGTCGTGACGATGAACCCCCGCGACGACCCCGACCTCGTCGATTCCTACGACGTGCGAAGCGTCCCGAAACTCCTCCTGTTCGAGGGCGGGAGCCTGGTCGCGACCCGCGAGGAGGGATTTCTCGGCGTCGACGAGGTGCGCGCGTTCGTGGAATCGGGCGGCCGGGACGGAACGAACGCAAACCGGGACGACGCCGCTCACTCCACGTCGAGTTCGTAGGCGCGGACGTCCGCGAACGTCGCCTCGCAGGTCCGGTTGTCGCTGTGGCTACAGACCACGAGGCCGACGACGACGTCCTCGCCGAGGTCGATCGACCGCTGGTCGACGTAGCGCCACGTCTCGCCGTCGGGCGAGAGCGCACAGGCCACCTCGCCGTCGACGTACTCGACGCGATACCACGGGAAAGTGCCGGGCAGTTCCTCGAACTGGTCGCTGTCGGTGAACCCGTCCTCGTTCTCGCGCCAGGTCATCTCCGACCCGTGGGACTCGGTCACGCCGACGTACCCGAACGGGTCCTGCTCGTCGAGGCCGGCCCGGACCGTAAATCCGGCCTTGCTGTACTCCTCGATACCGTCGAGGTCGGCGACCCGCCCCTCTATTCGGACCGGTGCCCGCCCGCTTCCGTGGGCGAGGTGAAACTCGTGGATGTCGTTCCAGATGTTCGTGCCGTCGCCGACGACTGTCCACTCGTCGGCCTCGGCGTCGTGGGTCGCCGACCCCGCGACGTCGACCGGTCCCACGTCGCGGTTTCCGTCGATGGCGATCCGGTCGGCGGACCGTACGTCGACCGCGGGATTCGTCACCATCGGCATGTCGTCGAGTTCGAACCGTGCACCGCCGGTCCGACTCTCGGTGACGGCCAGGTTCCACCCCTCCTGGGCGGCCGTCTCGGCGACGATTTCCAGCCCCGTCCCGGTCCCCGATTCGGCGGTCGTGTAGCCGGACTCGAGCACTTTTCCCCGGTCCGCTTCGGGGATCCCGGGGCCGTCGTCGGCGACGAAAAAGCCGTTGTCGTCGGTCTGACCGACCCACACCGTGACGTCGGGTCCGGCGTGGTCGACGGCGTTTTTCAGCAGGTTTTCGAGGGCTGGCCGGAGGGTTTTGGCCTCCGTACCGACGACGGTACTCTCGGGCATCTCGACCACGAGATCGGCCTCGTCGGGCGCGATGACCGACCAGACCTCCTCGACCAGCGGGACGAACTCGCTCGTGATCGAGTTAGCGCGGAGTTTCTGGAGCGTGCCGCTTTCCATCTCGCCGGTATCGTCGCCCTTCGAGAGGTTGTTCAGGTCGTCGACGATGCTCTCGATGCGTTCGATGGCCTCCTCGACCTTGTCGAGGGCCGCCTCGTCGCCGCGTCGCGCTCGATCCAGTGAGCCGTAGGCGATCTGGAGCGGCGTCCGTAGGTCGTGGGTGATGTAACTGATGAACTGGTCGACGCGGTCGGCCTGTTCGCGGATGCGCCGCTGGTAAATCTTCCGCTGGGTCACGTCCTCGGCGAAGCCGATGAGTCCCTGCACGTCACCGTCCTCGTCGTACCACGGTACTTTCGTCGTCTGCGACCAGTGTTCGTGGTCACCGTACTGGTACTCCTCGACCTTCTTGTAGACCGGATCGCCCGTCTCGACGACTCGCAGGTCGTCAGCCAGCGCTTCCCTGGCCCGTTCTTCGGTCCCGGGCGAGGCGGTGTCAAGGTCGGTTTTCCCGATCACTTCCGACGGGTCGACGTCGTTCTCGATGTCCGACTTGTAGACGTGGCGGCCCTCCTCGTCCTTGGCGAAAATGGAGAGTTCTCCCCCTTCGAGCAACGTCGTGAACAGGCTGCTCTCGGCCTGTTCGCGACGGCGCTGGTCGAAGGTGTCGAACGCGTCGTCGACCGCCGCACGGAGTCGCTCGGCGTCGACCGACGTGGGGAGATAGACGCAGTCGCGCTCGGCGGCGAGCGCGACCGGATCGCAGTCCGACTCGGGCGCGTGGACGATCACCGGAACTCGCTCGTGGCCCTCGTGGATCCGTCGGACAGCCTCTATCGGGGTAGAATCTGCTGGACTCGATTCGGTCGGGGTGGAATCCGCCGGACTCGATTCAACCGGTCCGAGAACGACCACGCACCCGATGTCGTCCCGCGTGTCGAGTGCCGCGAGAGCGTCATTGACCGATTCGACCGCGGTCACGCCGGTCGCACTTCCGGCAGTCACGACCGACCGAACCCGGCCGACGGCGTCGTCCGACCCACCGACGGCCAGGACAGCCGTCGGCTCCGTCAACAGATAACTCATCGACTACTATCCCCCACGTATGCGATACAGGTAAATAAGTATCGGGGCGCAGCGCTGTGAGAGTGCTCGGTCGGGTAGGGGTCGCGTTCCCGTTCGGTATGGCGGTCGACACGTCGTGGGGATGGGCTTATGGTCCCAGGAGCCCGGAACGCTTGTATGAAGAATTTCAAGATCGGGAGCATCTCGGATATCCCGATATATCTCAACTTCACGCTGATCCTGTTTCTCCCGGTGCTGGCCTGGCTCATCAGCCGCCCGGAACAGATAGACGTGTACGCCGACGTGATCGAGGCGCTCGCGGGCCACTCCATCGACCGCGCCACGCTGGAGAGCGGGGACACGCCGCTGGTCATCGGCGCCGCCAGCGCGGTCGGGCTCATGGTCGGCGTCCTCGTCCACGAACTCGGTCACTCCTTCGTCGCCCGCCGGTACGACATCGTCATCTCCTCGATCACGCTGTGGATCTTCGGCGGGATGGCCCGCATGGAGGAGTTGCCCGAGGACTGGCACATCGAGTTCTGGGTCGCGCTCGCCGGCCCGGTGACGAGCGTGCTGGTCTCCGGGGTCTTCTTCGGCGCGCTCCAGGCCACGCCGGCCGACGCGCCGGTCCTGACCTTCGTGGTCGGCTGGCTCGCCGTCGTCAACCTCTCGCTGGCCGTGTTCAACATGATCCCCGCGTTCCCGATGGACGGCGGCCGGATCCTCCGGGCGCTGCTCGCGCGCCACCAGCCCTACGCGACAGCCACCCAGCGGGCCGCCGGACTCGCGAAGCTACTCGCCATCTTCGGCGCCATCTTCGCGCTCCTGAACGGGGCGCCGCTGCTCGTGCTCATCTCGCTGTTCGTCTACGTGGCCGCCACCTCGGAATCCCGCGCCGTCGCGATGCGTGAACTGCTCAAGGGCTTTACTGCCGTCGACCTGCTGAGCAAGGACGCCCCGACCGCCGCCCCGGACACGCCGATCGACGAGTTCGTCGAACGCGTCTTCGCGGAGCGTGCGACGGTCTTCCCGGTCGTCGACGGCGACGTGCTCGTCGGCGTCGTGACCCTCGACCAGGCCCGCGAGGTCCCGTCCGGGGAGCGCGGGGCGACGACGGTCAGTGACGTGATGGACCGCGACCCGGCGACCATCGGCCCCGACGCCGACGCGTTCGACGTGATCCTGGCGATGAACGAGCAGGCCGTCGACCGCCTCCTCGTCGTCGAGGACGACCGCTTCGTCGGCCTCGTCACCACCTCCGGCATCGTCTCGGTTATCCAGGTCTTGCAGGGCGTCGGGCCCGCGACCAAGCCCGATCCCGAACCGCCAGAAGGGTACGTGTAAGTCGAGAGTCCAGCGGGTGTCCGCTGGGTCGAACTCCGGCGCTTACTCGAACACCCCTGCCCAGCCGAACTCCGCCGTTCAGTCGAACGTCCGGTCCATCCACTCGCGGAGGTGCTCGCGGTCGCGCGTGTTCTCCGGGAGGTCCGCGAACCAGCGCGCCGCGACGATCTCGCCGTCGGGATCGGTCACTTCGAGGTCCGTCCCGGTCGCCTCGCCCTGGAAGACCGGGAGTACCCCCCAGGTCTCGTGGCCCCCGTTCCGGAACCTGACTTCGCCGAGGATCCCAATCCCATCGTAGTCGACGTCGACGCCCGCTTCCTCGTGAAGTTCGCGGCGCGCGCCCTCGAGCAGCCCCTCACCGGGTTCGATCTCGCCGCCGGGGAGGACCCAGGTGTCGATGGCGGCCTGTTTCACGAGCAGGAGCTCCCCCGACGGGCGGTAGGCGAGCGTGTGCGCGCCGTAGGGGAGTCCCTGGCGCTCGATGCGCTCGGCGACGGTGCGAAACCGCGACCGCGAGACCGACCGCCTCGTCGTGAACTCGAGGAAGGCGTCGTGCTCGTCGGCCAGCCGGTGATACAGCTGTTCGGCCTCCTGTTCGGCCTCGGTCGCGAGATACCAGAGGTCGTCGACGGCCGTCATCCGCGCTGTCACCGACCCGATGGGACGAAACCCGGGCACGGTCGACAGAGCGGGGCGTCTGGGACGGTCATGTCGGTCTTTCGCGGTACGTTCAAATAAGTCTTGGACCTCGATGGCGGCGGCGTTCAGGGTGTGTCGTCGCCGGTGCAGGTAGGCGGGCACCCCGAATCAGTCCCTTTTTGTCCGGGCGTCGAGTACCGCCGTCCATGTCATTCGAAGACGGCGACACGGTCGTGTTCCACGACGAGCACAGCGAGTACGACGGGCAGACCGGCGAGATCACGCAGGTCGTCGAGACGATGTTCGGCGACGAGAACTACATCGTCTCCTTCGAGGACGGACAGGAAGCCGGAATCCCCGCGGACAACCTCGAAGCCGCCGAGGAGTAAGGCCGCGATGTCGTCGGTCCCGCTGCACTACGTCGACCTGCGAGCGTTCTGTTACGCCACCGAGGAGGAGCAACGTGTCGAGCAGGCGCTCCGGACGTACCTGCCCGAGGACTGCGAACTCGACCGCTCGGTTACCGAGGGCCACCACGGCAACCGCATCGTCGTGCTCTCGGTCCGGGTCGAACGCGCCGACGAGATCCGACACGTCATCGACACCCTCGCGGCCCTCGACGACATCGACACCGTCGTCGGCGAACTCGACGAGCGGGTCGACGAGAACTGCGCTTTCTTCCTCACGCTCGACAAGCAGGCGGCGTTTCGCGGGACCGTCGCCCGCGGCGACGGCATCACCTTCCGCACCAAGGTCGAGGCCTACCCGGCGAAGCAGGCCACGGCCGTCGAGAACGCCCGCGAACTGTTCGAGGCGCTGTGACTCGCCTTCGGCGCCCGTCCATTCCTGAGTACCGATGACCTACGAGGCCGTCCACGCCACGCCCGACGGCGACGCGACGCTCGACCGTCTCGTGCGGACCGCCAGCGAGTACGGGTTCGAAGGAGTCGTGGTCAGGAACCACGGCGACGCGAAACCCGATGGGGACCTCGATGCGGTCGCCGACACCTACGGCGTCGACGTCGTCTCCGGCGTCGAGATACGCGCCGAGGACCCCTCGCGAGCGAGCGGGTTCGTCGGCAACCACCGCGAGACGAAGACCATCGTCGTCGTACACGGCGGCACGCCCGAACTGAACCGCTTCGCCGTCGAACAGCCGGCGGTCGACGTGCTCGCCCATCCGATGGCCGGCGACGGTGACGTCAATCACGTCCTCGCGAAGGCGGCCGTCGAAAACGGCGTCCGCTTCGAGTTCTCGTTCCGGGAGATACTGCGGGCCAGCGGCGGCGACCGCGTCCAGGCGCTGCGTGACCTCCGAAAGCTCCGCGAACTCGTCGACGCCTTCGACGCGCCCTACGTCGTCAGCGCCGACCCGCGGAGCCATCTCCACCTGCGCGCGCCGCGGGAACTGGTCGCCGTCGGGGAGGTTATCGGCTTCGACGCCGCCGCCATCGAGTCCGGCCTCGCGGAGTGGGGTGAGATCGCCGAGCGGAACCGCGGGATCCGGAGCGACGAGTTCGTCGAACCCGGCGTGAAAGTACGGTCGGGGGACGGCACTCAGTCGAACGACGACAACCAGTCGAACGACGACAACCAGTCGGCGGACCCCCACTCGAACGACGACGGGGAGTAGCGGGTCACATCCGAGCCCTTCATACCCTGTGACGCCCGACTGGGGCCCATGAAACGAGACCTGGACGAGCACGCCGAGCGGTTCGACGGCAAGGCCGCCGAGTACGACGAGTCGAAAACGGAGGAGCACCGCGTCACGGCGTCGCTGGTGGTCGAGCACGCCGCGCCGGGGGCCGACGACGTGATACTCGACCTCGGAACCGGGACCGGCGCCATCGCTTTGCCACTGGCCGGTGAAGCGTCGCGGGTGCTCGGGCGGGACATCAGCGATGGGATGCTGGAGCAGGCCCGCGAGAAGGCCGCGGAGCGCGACCTCACGAACGTCGACTTCGGGGTGGGACGGTTCAGGGACCCGAACGTCCCCGAGGACGTTTCGGTCGACGTGGTCACCTCGAACTTCGCGATGCACCACCTCGACGACGCGGCGAAACGCGAGGCGATCGAGGTGATGGCCGAACTGGGGCCCCGGCGGATCGTTCTGGGTGACATCATGTTCTTCGGCGAAGCGGACCCGTCGGAACCGTTCTACGGTCCGGAGGTCGACGACCCGGCGACCGTCGGGGTACTCGCCGACGCGTTCACCGACGCGGGCTTCGCGCTGACGGCCGTCGAGTTCGTCCACGACCAGGTCGGCGTCCTCGTCGCTGAACCGACTGCGTCGCCGGACGGCGACCCGATCCCGTCGATGGAATCGGAGTCCGACGTGGAATGAAACACCTCCCGAAACATCTCCAGCCGCGGTGGCGATATCTCGCGGTCGAGCTGCGGACGCGGCCGGTGACGCCCCTCGATAGGCGGTCGTTCCAGCGCGAGTGCTGGTTCGCGGCGCAAAACCTCGTCGGGGACACCGGCAGCGCCACCCTCGACCTGTCCGTGATCCGGTTCGAACACGACGGCGAGTCGGGACACGCGGTCGTTCGGGCACGCCGCGGGGAGGTCGACGGCGCTCGCGCCGTGTTGGCCTGCGTCGACAGTGTGGACGGGGCGGATCTGGGTCTTCGAGTCCGGGGGACGAGCGGCACGATCCGCGCGGCCGTCGAGTCACATCTCGGACTGGCCAACGAGTGAGTGTCGCGTCCCGGCGAGCGGACAGGTCGGGGCATCGAGGTGGGTGGATCGAGAGATCGGGACGGGCGGATCGAGAGATCGGGACGGACAGGTCGAGGCATTGAGGTGGGCGGATCGAGATGGCCGGATCGGCGGCCGTGTCCCGGCAGGGACCGCCCTCGTGCTGGCGTCGGGAGCGTTCCGACAAGAAAAGTATATACGCCGCCGACCGGAACCAACGGACCAGAGAAACGTCGTCTTCGAGAACGCCGAGCGGCGGGCCGTCGACCGCGACGGCCGGCCGGCGCGCGGGTCGACGACGCGCGATAACCGGACGCGTTCGCCGGGGCGACCAAACTCGATCTATAAGTATGCAGGGACAATCGCAACAACAGGCGTACGACCGTGGGATCACGATCTTCTCGCCGGACGGCCGGCTCTACCAGGTCGAGTACGCCCGCGAAGCCGTCAAGCGCGGCACCGCGAGCATCGGCGTACGAACATCGGACGGCGTCGTTCTCGTCGTCGACAAGCGGATCCGCTCGCCGCTGATGGAACGGTCCAGCGTCGAGAAGATCCACAAGGCCGACGACCACATCGGTATCGCCAGCGCCGGCCACGTCGCCGACGCTCGCCAGCTGATCGACTTCGCGCGCCGCCAGGCGCAGGTCAATCAACTGCGCTACGGCGAGCCCATCGGCGTCGAGACGCTCACCAAGGCCGTCACCGACCACATCCAGCAGTACACGCAGGTCGGCGGCGCCCGTCCGTTCGGGGTCGCGCTCATCATCGGCGGCATCGCCGACGGCGAGCCCCGCCTCTACGAGACCGACCCGTCGGGAACCCCCTACGAGTGGAAGGCTCTCGCGGTCGGCGCCGACCGCGGCGACATCCGCGAGTACCTCGAAGAGAACTACACCGAGGACCTCGAACTCGACGAGGGTGTCGCGCTCGCGCTTGAGGCGCTCGCCTCGGTCCACGACGACGCCCTCTCGCCGGAGGGCATCGGCGTCGCGACCATCAGCGTCGACGACGAGCGGTTCACCGAACTGAGCGACGAGGAGAAAGAATCCCACCTCTCCGAACTCGGCATCCTCGAAACCGAGGACGAGGCCGACGACGAGAGCGACGACGAGAGCGACGACACCGAGGAGTAACGCCCGTCTTCTCCCCGTTTCGCCGCCAGTCGAGAGCCGCCGCATCGGCGGTCGCGTCGGGGATCGAGCACCGGACGCTGCGTAGCCCGTTTCGTCGGCGGTACGACACCGGGAAACACCTTTTTGTCCCCCGGCGCTACGGGCCGGTATGATATCGCTCGAAGAGGCAGTGACGGCGCGGCTCGAGTCCCACGGGCAGCGCTTCGAAGTGCTCGTCGACCCCGACGCCGCCCTCGCAATAAAGCGCGGCGAGTTCGACGGCGAACTCGAGGACGTCATCGCGGCCGAGGACGTCTTCGAGAACGCCTCCCGCGGCGACCGGCCCCCGGAAAACGCGCTGGAGGAAGTGTTCGGAACGACCGATCCGCTGGAGATAATCCCCGAGGTCATCGAGCGTGGGGAGATCCAGATCACCGCCGACCAGCGCCGCGAGATGCAGGAGCGAAAGCACAAGGAACTGGTCAACCGTATCACACGCAACGCCGTCAATCCGCAGATGGACGACGCGCCCCACCCGCCCGAACGCATCGAATCGGCGCTGGAGGAGACGGACTTCCGCATCGACCCGATGGAACCCGTCGAGTCCCAGGTCGACGACGCGCTCGACGCCCTCCGGCCCGTGATCCCCATCCGGTTCGACACCGTCAAGGTCGCGGTCCAGTTGCCGCCCGACTACGCAGGTAGCGGCCAGGCGCAGGTCCGCGAGTTCGGCGACCTCGAGCGCGAGGAGTGGCAGGCCGACGGCTCCTGGGTCGGCGTCATCGAGTTCCCGGCGGGGATGCAAAACGATTTCTACGACCTGGTCAACGAAGTTTCGGGCGGCGAGGCCGAAACGCAGATCATCAAAGACGAAGACGACATCAAGACGCGCTGAGACCGATTCGGGAAGAGTTACCGTCGCCCGATCCGCTTCGCTTCGCACTCCGTCCGCAAATACCCGATCCACGTACCACCCCACTCGTTAGGGAGTGATTTCAGTGTCCCGTCCCGAGTGGGTCGCGTATGCAGATCCACTGGCATCGTCGGGACCTCCGGGTGGCCGACAACCGCGGGCTGGCGGCGGCGACCGGCGCCCTCGACGCGGACGACGCGGCTCGCGACGGGCCGGTCGTCCCGCTCTTTGTCTTCGACCGGGACGTGCTCGCCCACGCGGGGCCGCCCCGTGTCGCGTTCATGCTCGACGCACTCGCGTCCCTGCGCGCGGCCTACCGCAAGCGCGGCAGCGACCTCCTCGTCCGCCACGGCGACCCCCGCGAGGTCGTCCCCGAAGTCGCGACCACTTTCGACGCCGACCGCGTCACGTGGGCGAGCGAGGTCTCGGGCCTCGGCCGCGAACGCGACGCGGCCGTTCGCCGCGCGCTCGACGACAGCGGGGTGGCCCGCGAGTCCGTCGAGGACCACCTCCTCCACGAACCCGGATCGATCCGCACCAACGAGGGCGAGGTCTACTCCGTGTTCACCTACTTCTGGAAGAAGTGGCGCGACCGGGCGAAACCGGATCCCGTCGATCCGCCGGGCGAGGCTGCGCTCGTCGATACCGCGAGCATCGCCGCCGACCCGCTCCCGACCCTCGACGACCTGGGCTTCGACGACCCCGAGGCCGACGTGGCGCCCGCGAGCACCGCGGCTGCCCGCGACCTACTCGCGGCCTTCTGCGAGTCCGACATCTACGACTACGACGACCGGCGGGACTACCCCAGTGACGACTGCACCTCGCGGCTCTCGGCGCACCTGAAGTTCGGGACCATCGGCATCAGGGAGGTCCACGAGGCGGTCCGCGAGGCGAAAGCCGCCGCCGAACCGGGCGGCGCCGACCACGAATCCGCCGCGGAGTTCGAATCGCAACTGGCCTGGCGGGAGTTCTACAGCCACGTCCTCTGGAACGACCCGCGTGTGGTCACCGAGAACTTCAAATCGTACGAACGTCCGATCGAGTGGAACCGCGACCCTGACGGCCTCCAGGCCTGGAAGGACGGCGAGACGGGTTACCCCATCGTCGACGCGGGAATGCGCCAGCTCCGCCGGGAGGCCTTCATGCACAATCGCGTGCGGATGGTCGTCGCCTCCTTCCTGACGAAGGACCTGCTCGTCGACTGGCGCGAGGGGTACGACTGGTTCCGCGAGAAACTCGTCGACCACGACACCGCGAACGACAGCGGCGGCTGGCAGTGGGCCGCCTCGACGGGCACCGACGCCCAGCCGTATTTCCGCGTGTTCAATCCCATGACACAGGGCGAGCGCTACGACCCCGACGCCGAATACATCCGCGAGTACGTCCCCGAACTCCGGGGCGTCCCGGCCGACGCCATCCACTCCTGGCACGAACTCGACGCCGGCCGCCGGGAGATGCTCGCGCCCGACTACCCCGCCCCTATCGTCGACCACGCCGAGCGTCGCGAACAGGCCATTGCGATGTTCGAGGCGGCCCGCGGCGAATGAGATACGAGGCAACCCCTGGGAAGTGACGGTCCGAGGCGGCTCGCGACGGGCGAACGGAGTCCGGGATTTGGTGACGGCTCCAGGCCCCATTATCCGTATCTGAAATAGCAACGCCAACAGTTAAGCCAGCGCCGTCGTACCGTCGGCCGATACAGCTCTGGTATGGTCTCGGAACTGTTCCTCGCCGGCGTCGTCTGGGGGTCGGTTCTGGTCGTGGCCGGGTCGGCGGTGCTGGCCTGGCGCCAGCGGCCGAAACCGGGAGCGACGGCCTTCGCCGTCGTCATGGCCGCCGCGACGTGGTGGGTGACGGCCGCTTCCATCGGCCTGTTTTCCACCAGTCAGGCGACGAGCGTCTTCTGGTGGAAGGTCGAATGGGTCGGTGTCGTCTCTCTCCCGGTGGCCTGGTTCGCGTTCGCCCTCGTCTACACCGGCCGGAGCGAGTACGTCTCCCGCCGGTCGGTCGCCGCGATGAGCGGTCTCCCGGCGGTCACGCTCGCGCTCGCGGTCACGAACGGAACCGTTCACGACCTCGTCGCCGGCCCGCCTGCGGTCCACACCGGCGGGTCGATCCTCCTGCTCGAGCGGTCCTTTGGCCCGTGGATGTGGGTTTTCGCCGGGTACTCGTATCTCCTGCTGGCGGCCGGGACCGCGTTCGTCGTCGGGATGGTCACCAAGCGACGCTCGCTCTACCGGGGGCAGGCGGTCGCGCTCTTGCTCGTCGTCGCCGCGCCGTGGGCCGGGAGCGCGGTTTACCTCTCGGGGGCGTCGCCGGTCCCCTACTTCGACCCGACGCCGTACACCTTCGTCATCTCCGGCGCCGCCGGCATCGCGGCGCTGACCCAGCTTGCCTTCCTCGACGCCGTCCCCGTCACCAACCGCGTCGCGCGCCGGTCGGTCGTCGAGAACGTCGACGCCGGCGTCGTCGTCGCCGACACCGACGACCGCGTCGTCGACGTCAACCCCCGCGCCCGAGAACTCCTCGGTGCCGAGGGCGAGAGCCCCATAGGCGACGCTGTCGACGAGTGGATCCCGACCGACAGCGACGTGGCTACCGACGGCGACGAGACCGACGACAGCGACGTGGCCACCGACGGCGACGTGGCCACTGACGGCGACGCAACTGCCACCGACGGGAGCGCCACCGTCGGCGGGGCGGTCCCCGGAAGTCTGGCAACCACCGATGGGACCGTCGTCGCGGACGAACGCGGGGGGCGCACACGGTATCTCGACGTCCGCGAAACGGCGCTCCGGGACGACTACGAGAACGTCACCGGCCGGATCTTCCTCGTCCGGGACGTGACCGAGCGGCGCACCCGCCTCCAGCGCCTCGGCGTCCTCAACCGCGTCCTCCGGCACAACCTCCGCAACGAGATGAACGTCATCTACGGCCACGCCGACCGCCTGATCCACGACGACGGCGACCCGGAGACGGTCGCGGTCGCCATTCGCGAGAAAGCCGACGAACTGACGACGCTCGCGGACAAGGCCAGACAGATCGACGGCGCCCTCGACGGCGAGAGCGCGGACTCGACCGACCTCACGCGAGTCGCCGAAATCGAATGCGACCGCCTGCATGACGCCCACACCGACGCCGATATCGACCTGACCGTGCCCGACGACTCGATCCTCGTCGACGCCGTGGCCGGGACGGTCGTCCGGAACGTCGTCGAAAATGCGGTCAAACACAGCTCCACGAGCCCCGACCCTGGTTCTGGAACCCGGGAAGAGGCGGCCACACAGGACACCGCGGACGACCCGCGAGTGACGGTCACGGTGACGGCTGAAGACGACTGTGCGACAGTGACGGTCACCGACGACGGTCCCGGGATCCCCCGGGGTGAACTCGCTGCGCTCGAGGGTGATCTCGAGACACAACTCGACCACGCAAGCGGGCTCGGCCTCTGGCTGACTCACTGGGGTGTCGAGGCCGTCGGCGGCACGCTCGCCTTCGCGGACCGGGACCCGACCGGAACCCGCGTGACCGTCACCTTCCCGCGGGCCGACCGGGACGGTTCTGGCGACGGTGACATGCCCGGCGAGGGAACCGGTGAAACGGCCGAGAAAACCGGCGATGACACGGCCGACGCGGACGCCACGACCGGTGGCTGAGCCTCCCCTTCCTCAAACTTTAACAGGTGTCCAGCCGTGAGAACCAGATGGAGGGGAAACATATGTCTGAACATTCAGATCCCGAGTTGCCACCGCTTCCGTATGACTACGACGCCCTCGAACCTCACGTCAGCGAGCAGGTGCTGACGTGGCATCACGACACCCACCATCAGGGGTACGTGAACGGCCTCGCTGCCGCCGAGGAGACACTCGCCGACGCTCGCGAGTCGGGTGACTACTCCGCCACAGCGGGCGCGCTGGGCAACGTCACCCACAACGGGTCCGGACACTATCTCCACACGCTGTTCTGGGAGAACATGGACCCCAACGGCGGCGGCGAACCCGACGGTGACCTCGCCGACCGCATCGAGGAGGACTTCGGCTCCTACGAGGGCTGGAAGGGCGAGTTCGAGAAGGCCGCCTCGGCCGCCGGTGGCTGGGCGCTGCTGGTTTACGACCCCGTCGCCAAACAGCTTCGCAACGTCAAGGTCGGCAAGCACGACCAGGGCGCGCTCTGGGGCTCCCACCCCATCCTCGCGCTCGACGTCTGGGAGCACTCCTACTACTACGACTACGGCCCGGACCGGGGCAGCTTCATCGACGCCTTCTTCGAGGTCGTCGACTGGGACCACGTCGCCGAAGAGTACGAGAAAGTCGTCGGTCGCGTCGAGTAACGACGAGTCAGTCCATCTTCCACGTTTTTTCGCCAGACCTCCCGTTCGGACAGCGGCCGCTACGCCGGCCGACCGTCGGTCACGACCTCGATGCGAGCGCCGCCGCCCGCGGCGTCGCCCGCCGAAACCGACCAGCCGTGCTGGGTCGCTATCTCCGCGACGATGGAGAGGCCGAACCCGGTGCCGTCCCGACTCGTCGTGTAGCCGTCCTCGAAGACCTTGGCGGCGTCCGCCCCGTCGAATCCGGGGCCGTCGTCCGCCACCGTGAACCCCTGGCGCTCGGGTAGCTCCTCGACGGTGATGGTCACGTCCGCGCCGCCGTGTTCGATGCTGTTGCGAAAGCAGTTCTCGAACAGTTGGCTCAGCCGGTCCGGGTCGGCTTCGACCGTGACCCCTTCCACGGCGAGTTCGAGGGTGGCCTCGCCCGTCTCGACGTGGGACCACGCTGACTCCGCGACCGCCCCGACCGCGGCCCGCTCGCGGTCGAGGGCCTCGTCCTGCCGGGCGATCGCGAGCAGGTCCTCGATGAGCCGCTCCATCCGGTCGTGCGAGCGCTCGATGGCGTCGAAATGCTCTTCGTCGCCGTCGCGGCGCGCGAGGTCGAGCCGGCCTGATGCCACCTGAAGCGGGTTCCGCAGGTCGTGGGAGACGACGCCGACGAACCGGTCGAGCTGTTCGTTGCGCCGCTGGAGTTCGGCCTCCCGGGCGCGCTCTTCGGTCAGGTCGACCACGATGAGCGCGTAGCCGACGACTTCCCCGCGGCGGTCGACCAGCGGGGAGCTCTCGATCCTGACCTCGCGGTCGCCGACGGAGAGGTCGCGCGTCTCGCTGTCCTGGCCGTCGGTGACCGACTCGTAGGCGGACACGGCGTTCGGAACGGACGCGAGGGTGTCCTGGATCCGCTCGCCGACGATGTCGTCGTCGACGCCGAGTAACTCGCGGGCACTCTCGTTGATGTCGACGACGTGGTCGGCCGCGTCCACGACGATGACCGCGGTGTCGATGCGGTCGAAGACCACCTCGGTCGCGATGGGGGTGATATCGAGAAACTCCTCGCGGACGACCGCCCAGGTGAACGCGACCCCGGTGACGGTGAAGGCGATGGGCGTGAGGTCGTACTCCAGGCCGAGCGCCAGCGACGCGGCGTTTGCCCCCCAGGGAACGAGGGTCGCGATCACGACGGTCGCGACCTGGCGCTGGTAGAAGTACCGCGACCGGAGCGCGAAGACGACGATCAGCAACACGGCAGTCGCCAGCAGGAGATAGGAGTAGGCGGTGTGAATCCCAAAAGCCGGGCCGTTGATCGTTTCGAGGCCTCGCGGGCCCGTCCCGTCGGGGCGCAGGCTCACCCACACCAGTCCGTGGGCCTCGTTGGTCCAGACCAGCGCCGTGAAGACGACCGGCTCGACCGACAGCGCCGCGAGGAGGCGGCGCGTGACGAGCGACTCGCGGCCGGTGTATTCCAGTGCGAACACCAGCAGTCCGGGTACGAGGACGACGACGCCCAGCAAGAGCGCCTTGTTGGCAGCGACCGCAATCTGCGTCCCCGGAAAGACGGTCGTGACGAGGATCGCCACGGCCCAGCCAGTCTGGGCCACGAGTACGGCCACGAGCGGGCTCCCCCCGCGCTCGTCGCGGTGGTGCCACGCCAGGCGGGCCGCCACGACCGAGACGGCGATCGCGACGACGAGCCCTCCCTGGTACGCCAGCAACCACACGCGTCCATGATGCGATGTTGCACGCTTACGGTAATAAAACTGGAACCGGAGCGGTCGGCCGGCCCTGGCGTGGATCCGGTGTCGAATCGCGCTCGGGCACCACTCCGGGGTCGATCCGCGTTTCGAGGGATTTAGGCGCCGACGCGAGCTACGACGTGGTATGCCACGACCGAAATCGGACTTCGACGACCTGCGCCCGCTGGAGTTTCACGACCCCGACGAGGTGCTCGACCCCGACGAGATGTACACCATCTACGAGGTGGGGCGCCTGCTCCAGGGCGTCGACGCCGAGGCCGAACTCGACGTCGAGACGGAGAACGTCCTGCTCGACTGGGCCATCCCGTGGATGATCAGCCACAGCGACGAGTTCGTCTTCGCCGAACCCGAGAACGACGCCGAGGCCGGCTACTACGGGCTCGCAACCGGGGACGAGGACACTACCGCGAGCGGTCCGGAGAACGCCGAAAACCGATGAGACTGCTGGTCGCCGGCGGCGCCCGCGTCGACGCCGGGAAGACGACCTTCTCGGCCGGCCTCCTCGAACGGGTCGGCGGGGTCGGATTCAAGCCCCGCGCCGGCAACGACTACTGGTTCGACCACGACGACTACCGGCGGTCGGTCACCGCGGGTCGACTCTACGGCAAGGACGCCAAGCGACTGGCCGCGGCGAGCGCGACGGACGTGACGCCCGAGGCGATCAATCCGGTCCACCGCCTGTGGCGCCCCGCCCCGGGCGGCGGGAGCGGCATTCTCGGCCGCGACGACCGCGAGTTCGTCGTCGACCGCGTCGGCGACGACTTCGTCGTCAACGAGACGGTCACGGTCCCCGACCTGGCCCGCGAGCACCTCCCGCTGGCCGACGCGACCGGCGTCGCGACGCTCGCCGAGTTCAACGACCTGATGGCCGACCGCCACCTGCCCACCCAGCGCGCCCTCCACGAGCGGATCGACGCCGCCGACCGCGCCGTCGTCGAGTCCTACGCGGACGTGGCCCGGCCGCTCCGGTCGGTCGACCCGGACGCCGTCGCCGTGGTCGAACCGGGACGGGCGCGGGTCTACGACGGCGACCGCTACGAGAACGGCTGTCAGGTCGCCACCGGCGGCCCCGACGCCGGCCAACTCGAAGAGCGCGTCCCGTCCGTCACGGATATGATCGACCCGGAGGCCCGCGTCGACCTCCCGGCACTGGCCGGGTCAGCGCGCGCGGACCCTGCGGCCGTCGCCGACGCCTACGAGGCCGCCTACGACGCGCTTATCGCGACGGCCGTCGAGTAACTCCCGTTCGCCCAGCTCAACGCCGCGTTTTCGCCATCCGGGAGGCGGCCTCGACGTGCTCGTAGGGGTCGTCGGTGACGCTGGGGCCGTGACCGGCGTGTAACTCCGCGAGGGTCTCCGGGACAGTCTCCAGCACGTCCGCGATGCTCTCGACGAGCGTCGCGCGGTCGCCCTCTTCGAGGTCCGTTCGTCCGAATCCGCCGTTGGCGAACACCAGGTCGCCGGCGAACAGTATCTCCGGTTTCGCACCGTAGAAACAGAGGTGATCGTCCTTGTGCCCGGGCGTGTGCAGCGCCTCGTAGTCGTGGTCGCCCAGGCGGACCACGTCGCCGTCCGCGACGGCGTGGTCAACGTGGTGGTGGTCGGCGTTGAACCCCCAGATGTCGATGTCGAAGGCGTCGACGACGGGCGGAGCCTCCCCGACGTGGTCCGGGTGGGTGTGCGTGAGCACGAGCGCGTCGATGTCGTCGACGTGCTCGCGGACCGCCTCGACGACGTCGAAGTCGTTGCCGGCGTCGACGAGCACCGTGCGGTCACCGGTCACGAGGAAGACATTGCTCGTGAACACCTCCCGCTCGGCGGCCAGATTCGCTATCATGACGCCGGCTACGCGCGCGACCGGGTAGTCATTGGCGATCGCGCATCGAACCATTGGCGATTGCGCATCGAACCATTGGCGATTGCGCATCGAACCATTGGCGATTGCGCATCGAACTCGCGTTGGCGGCACTGTCGATGCGCATCGACCTCACTGGCGGTTCCGCGGCGAACCACGGCTCCGTGATGTATGAAATATTTTACTTCGAGGGAAATAGCGACGGAAACCGGTCGTGCTGGCCGTTCGCTCGGAGCGGTCGAACCGCGGAGTGTAGGGCCGTACGGCACCGGACTCGTACCCACAGGGCTATGTGTGATGAACAACAAGGTCGGATAGACAGGAGATGACAGGATCGGAAACGCCCGTCGTGCTCATCGTCGAAGACGAGCCGGACGTCGCGGAGACGTACAACCTCTGGCTCGCCGACGAGTACGACGTGAGGATGGCGGAAAACGGCGACGAGGGGTTGGCGAAACTCGACGAGGACGTCGACGTGGTCCTGCTCGACCGGATGATGCCGGGGCTCTCCGGCGACAAGGTGCTCGAACGCATCCGCGAGCGCGAACTCGACTGTCGGGTCGCGATGGTGACGGCCGTCGAGCCCGACTTCGACATCCTGGAGATGGGGTTCGACGCCTACCTCTGCAAGCCGGTCCGGAGCGAACAGCTCCACGAGACCGTCTCGAACCTCCTCGAGCGGTCGAGCTACGACGGCCTCTTACAGGAGTACTACGCGCTGGTCGAGAAGCGCGCGACCCTGGAGGCGACGAAAAGCAGCGCCGAACTCGCGGACAACGAAGAGTACCAGCAACTCGAGGAGCGGATCGACGACCTGCAGGACAAACTCGACGAGACGCTGGGCGGTATCGACAGCGACGAGGACTTCATCGCGACACTTCGGGGGATCGGTGATGTCGAGGAGCAGTGACTCCGAACCGGTGTACGACCTGACGGACGTGCTCGATTTCGACGCGCTCTCGTCCGTCCGCTCGGGGTCGAGCATCCTCATCTCCGGCCCCGCGATGACCGGCAAGGAGGACCTGGCGATGTCGATACTCGCGGACGGCTCCCGTCGCGGGGACGGCGCTATCGTCGTCACGACGAGCGACCGCGCCGAGAGCGTCGTCTCGGACTACCGCGACCGCGTCCCCGACCTCGACGAGTCCCGCCTTGGCGTCGTCGACTGCCGCGGGGAGAGCGGCCGCAGTAGCGAGTTCACGCCCGGCGGCGCGTTCGTCTACCACCTCTCCTCGCCGGGCGAGATAACCGGCATGGGTATCGGGATCACGAAATGTCTCGAGAACCTCCACAACAACGGCGCCGACTCCGGCCGGTTCGCGCTCACCTCGCTGTCGACGATCCTCACCTACACCGACAAGAAGACCGTTTTCAAGCTCTGTCACGTCCTCTCCTCCCGGTTCGACTCCGCGGGCTATCTCGGCGTGTTCACCATCGACTCGGCCGCCCACGACGACCAGACCCTCCAGGTCATCAAGCAGGCCTTCGACGGCATGATCGAGATCCGCGAAACGGAGGACGCCCGCGAGGCCCGCGTGCTCGGACTCGCCGGCAAACCCACCCAGTGGCAGGAGTTCTGACCGCGTGACCGAGCGACCGATCCGACGCTCGAATTCTGTCCGTATCGATACTATCAGGGCCCACTGCTGACCTTAAATCCCTAGTGGAGAACGTTTTATGCTACCGAGTGTCACGGCTCGGGTATGGCTGCGACGGCATCGACGCGACCGACGCACGTTCAGAAGGCGTGCGCGTACATCACCAGGGAGAACGGCGACCTGCTGGTCTTCGAGGGACCGGGTCACGAGGGGCTGCAGGTCCCGAAAGGCACCATCGAATCCGGGGAGCGACCGCGCGAAGCGCTCTTCCGGGAGGTCGTCGAAGAGAGCGGCCTCGGTACGCTCGCCTCGACAGACCATCTGGTGACCGACGTCTGGACGCGGCGGCGGTCCAAGCGGTACGTCCGCCACTTCTACCACGCGACCGTCTACGAGGCCCCCGACGAGTGGACGCACGTCGTGACCGGCGAGGGCGAGGAGAGCGGCGAGACCTTCGAGTTCCGGTGGGTCGACCCGACCGCCGACCACGAGTTCGCACTCGATCTTGACGACTACCTGCACGCGCTCCCGCTGGGGATCGACGCTGGCGACACCGCCGCGGCGGAGGTCTGACCGGCGGCCGGGGGGTGGTTTTAACGGTCGGACCGCCGTAGGCGGCGGACATGGGAACCAGAGAGCGCGCCGAAGCGGACCCGGCGGCCGACGCGCGCGCCAGCTACGACCACGCGGCCGACAAGATACGCCGTCCGGCGCTGGTCGCGGACCTCCGGGCGCGCGTCGACGGCGAGGTCCGCTTCGACGAGTACTCTCGCCAGCTCTACGCGACCGACGCCAGCATCTACGAGGTGACGCCCGTCGGCGTCGTCTACCCCGAATCGACGGCTGACGCGGCCGCCGCCGTCTCCTACTGCGCCGAACGGTCGATCCCGGTGCTCCCGCGGGGCGGCGGCACCAGCCTCGCCGGACAGGCCGTCAACGAGGCGGTCGTCCTCGATTTCACCCGTCACATGGACGCGGTCCTCGACGTGGACCCCGACGAGCGGCGGGCCCGCGCCCAGCCCGGGACCGTCCTCGCGGATCTGAACGCCGAACTCGACCCCCACGGCCTGAAGTTCGCCCCCGATCCCGCGTGGGGCGATAAGTCCGCCCTCGGGGGCGCTATCGGCAACAACTCGACCGGCGCCCACTCGCTCCAGTACGGCAAGACCGACGCCTACGTCGAGGAATGTGAGGTCGTCCTCGCCGACGGCACGGTCACGCGGTTCGGCGAGACGACGCCCGAGCGACTGCGGGCGAACGCGGATCCCGACGGGGATCTCGAAGCCCGCATCTACGGCGAACTCGCCCGTATCGGCGAGGAGGAGGGGGAGACGGTCCGGGAAGCGTTCCCCGAACTCAAGCGCAACGTCTCTGGGTACAATCTCGACCGCTTCGTCGCGGAGTACGGGGCGGCGCTCGACTCCGACGACGAGCGCGAGACGGTCAACGTCGCCCGCGTGCTCGCGGGGAGCGAGGGGACTCTCGGAATCATCACCGAAGCGACCGTCTCGCTCGAACCCGTCCCGGAGACGAAGGGGCTGGCGCTGCTCTCCTACGACTCCCTGCTCGCCGCGCTCGAGGACGTCTCACCGATCCTCGAACACGACCCGGCGGCCGTCGAGGTGCTCGACGACGTCCTCCTCGAGTTGGCGGCCGACACCGAGGAGTTCGGCGACCTCGTCGACGCGGTACTCCCGGACGGGACGGGGTCGGTCCTGCTCGTCGAGTTCTACGCCGAGGACGACGCCGAGGGCCGGCGGAAAGTCGCGGACCTGATCGCCGACCGGACCGGGAGCGGAGACGGGACCGGAGGCAGAGACGGCACCGGCACAGGAACCGAGACGGCCGCGACGCCGACCGACGGCGCCGCAGGTCTGACCGACGACCCGGTTCGTGCGTTTTACGCCAGCGAGGCCCACGACGAGGCCGAGCGCGCCCGCTTCTGGAAACTCCGCAAGAGCGGTCTCCCCATCCTGCTCTCGCGGACGACCGACGCGAAACACGGGAGTTTCATCGAGGACACGGCCGTCCCACCCGAGAACCTCGCCGACTACGTCGCCGACTTCCAGGACGTGCTCGACGACCACGACACCTATGCGAGTTTCTACGCCCACGCCGGCCCGGGCTGTCTGCACATCCGGCCCCTGATAGACACCAAGACGGTCGCGGGCGTCGAGCAGATGGAGTCCATCGCCGACGCCGCGACGGACCTCGTGGTGGAATACGGCGGTTCGGTCTCGGGCGAACACGGCGACGGCCGCGCGCGCACCCAGTGGAACCGCAAGCTCTACGGCGACGCCGTCTGGGACCTGTTCGGCGACCTGAAGGCCGCCTTCGACCCCGACTGGCTCCTGAATCCCGGGCAGGTCGTCGGCGTCGACGATGCGGCCGTCGCGAGCGGGGCGGCCCCCGAACGCGCTCGCACCGTCGAGATGACCGAGCACCTCCGCTTCGACCCCGACTACGAGTTCGACGCGGGGTTCGACCCGGTTCTGAACTGGGATACCGACAACGGCATGCAAGGCGTTGTGGAGCTCTGTCACGGCTGTGGCGGCTGTCGCGGCGGCCAGGAGACGACCGGCGGCGTGATGTGTCCCACCTACCGCGCTGCCGACGAGGAGGTCACCGCGACGCGGGGGCGGGCGAACATGCTCCGCCAGGCGATGAGCGGCGACCTGCCGGCCGAGGCCACCGACGAGGAGTTCGTCGAGGAGGTGATGGATCTCTGCATCGGGTGCAAGGGCTGTGCCCGCGACTGTCCGAGCGAAGTCGACATGGCCAAACTCAAAGCCGAGGTCGAACACGCCCACCACGAGACGAACGGAACGTCCCTGCGCGAGCGCCTGTTCGCCAACGTCGACCGGGTGAGCGCCCTCGGGTCGGCGACGGCACCGGTTTCGAACTGGCTTCAGCGCCTCCCCGGCGCCGGCGTCGTCACCGAGCGCCTGTTCGGCGTCGCCCGCGAGCGCACCCTCCCGACCTTCGAGCGGGAGTCGTTCGTCGACTGGTTCGCCGGCCGCGAGTCCGCCGTCTCGGCGGCCGAAGCCGACCGGAAGGCCCTGGTCTTCCCCGACACCTACACCAACTACAGCGACCCGGCGGTCGGCAAGGCGGCCGTCGAAGTGCTTGAAGCGGCGGGCGTCCACGTTCAGGTGCCCGACGACGTGACCGCGAGCGGGCGTGCGGCCCACTCGAAGGGCTTTCTCGACACCGCCCGCGAGCGTGCCGCGCACAACGTCGCCGCGCTCGCCCCGCGCCTGGCCGAGGGGTGGGATCTGGTCGTCGTCGAACCCTCCGACGCCGTGATGTTCCAGTCGGACTACCGTGACCTCCTCCCGAACCCCGCGGCGGACGTGCCGGCCGAGGCGGTCGAGACGGTCGCCGCCAACGCCTACGGCGTCTGCGAGTATCTCGACCGCTTCCGGCTGGACGACGGTATCGACTTCGACGCGCCGGCGGCGTCGCTGACCTACCATGGACACTGCCACCAGAAGGCGACGAAGAAAGACCACCACGCCGTCGGCGTCCTCCGGCGGGCGGGCTACGACGTGGACGCGCTCGATTCGGGCTGTTGTGGCATGGCCGGCAGTTTCGGCTACGAGGCCGAACACTACTCGATGAGCCGGGCCATTGGCTCCATCCTCACCGACCAGATCGGCGAGAGCACGGGCGAGACTGTCGTCGCGCCCGGCGCGTCGTGTCGCTCGCAGATCGACCACCTCGACGGTTGTGACGGCGACGTAGGCGGTAGCGACGTAGGCGGTAGCGACGTAGGCGGTAGCGACGTAGGCGGTGGCGACGACGGTAAACCGCCACATCCGATAGAACGGGTTCGGGACGCGCTCGATACGTGACCGGTGTCGGATCCGGTGACGGTTCGGGTTTGAGGGCGGTGACGACTCGGAACCAGGGTATGTGACGACGTAGCACACACGACCCGCCAGGTATTAATAGGGGCGTCACATCTACTAAGTTGCAATGGCGACCGGTACGGTAGACTTCTTCAACGACACTGGCGGATACGGATTCATCGACACTGACGACGCGGAAGAGGACGTCTTCTTCCACATGGAGGACATCGGCGGTCCTGACCTCGAGGAGGGGCAGGAAGTCGAGTTCGACATCGTTCAGGCAGACAAGGGCCCACGCGCCGATAACCTGGAGCGGCTATAACCATGGCGAATGGCAAAGTGGACTTCTTCAACGACACGGGCGGCTACGGCTTCATCGAGACGGACGATGCCGACGAAGACGTGTTCTTCCACATGGAAGACGTCGGCGGCCCTGACCTCGAAGAGGGGCAGGAAGTCGAGTTCGACATCGAGCAGGCGGACAAGGGTCCGCGAGCGACAAACTTGGAGCGACTCTAACAATGGCGAAAGGTAAGGTAGACTTCTTCAACGACACTGGCGGGTACGGTTTCATCGACACTGACGACGCGGACGAAGACGTGTTCTTCCACATGGAAGACGTCGGCGGTCCGGACCTCGAAGAGGGTCAGGAAGTCGAGTTTGACATCGAGCAGGCGGACAAGGGTCCGCGAGCGACCAACCTGGAGCGTCTCTAACGATGGCGAAAGGTAAAGTCGACTTCTTCAACGACACGGGCGGCTACGGCTTCATCGACACCGATGACGCGGACGAAGACGTGTTCTTCCACATGGAAGACGTCGGCGGCCCGGACCTCGAGGAGGGACAGGAAGTGGAGTTCGACATCGAGCAGGCCGACAAAGGCCCGCGCGCGACGAACCTCACCCGTCTGTAACTAGCGGATTCCTGCCGCATTCGCGGCACTGTCCGTTTTCGACCGATAGCGGCGGCTGTTCTCGGCGATAGCGGCGGCTGTTCTCGGCGATAGCGGCGGCTGTTCTCGGCGATAGCGACATCTCGACGCTGACACCTCGGCGGAGACACCTTAGCGGAGACACCTCGTCGGAATGTTTCCGCCGAGGTGATCCCGGCGGCGATATCGTGAGGCGTATGTGGGTTCGCCGGCGAGAGACGGGTATGAGCGACGCCACCGACGCGAGCGAGGCGGTCGACCACGACCTCTACCAGCGCGCACAGGCCCTCCTCGAACCGGGGGAGATCGAACTCGTGGGCCTCGTCGTCCACACCGACATCGACGGGAACGACGAGCCGACGCTCCACGAGACGACTATCGAAATCGGCGACGTGATCGCCGAGCACGCCGGCTACGACCCCACCGACACCTACGTCTACTCGGGCAACGACGACAGCGAGTTCGGCGTCAACCAGCACCAGGGCCGCACTCTCGACGGCGACGACTTCGTCTGGGAGTGCCAGCAGCTGCTCCGGGAGGACACCTTCGACGTGGTCTTTTATTACGAGGCGGACATCGATCAGGAGTCGGTCGTCGAGACGGTCCGCGAGGCTAGCTACGACGTGGTCGGCGTCGAGCCACGGTAGCCACCCCGCCCCCGACGATCGGCTGATCCAGTCCGACTGCGGCCGCTCACGCCCACCCGTCGGGGACGGTCTCGACGATATCGCTATGGGTCTCGTACGCGTCGTCGATCCGCCGGATAGCTTCGACGACACGTCCGGGGGCTGGGTCGTCGAGCTGACTGACGAACAGGAGCCCGTGGTCGCTGCGGTCGACGTAGAAATCGTCGTCGTTCGTCAGGACGACCCATCCGTTGGCTTCCGCAAAGCGTGCAATCTCCGCGTCACTCGCGTCGTGTTTCAGTGCCGCGTCGACAGTTGTAACCGTGACACCGTCGGTCTCCCGGAGCGCGTGGGGATACTTCCGCGGAACGTTCTGGTCACACAGTACTCGCATCGCCGTTACTCGAGACGGCTCTCGGCGGCGATGGACGCCCGCCGCGCCCGCTTCTGTGTCCTGAGCGTGTCCATCAACTCGGGGTGGTCGTCGTAGTAGTCGAGCGCGGCCCGGACCTGCGCCGTCTCCAGGTCGAACTGGGTCGCGGCCTCGTCGACCGCCCACCCCCCTCGCCGGACGGATTCACCGATCTGAAAGACGCCGACCCGTGTCCCCTCGATCCGGGGTTTGCCGTGCAGGACGTCTGCTGTCTTCACGATCCGGACCGTCGTACTCATGCAGTGCGTACTACCGGATACCGGCGAATAAGGGTTTTGGGCACTGGCACGCGACGCTACTCGTCGACCATCCGACTCCCGCCCGGCGGGAGGAACTCCTGGATCCGGTCGGGGCTGGCGACCTTCCGGACGAACGACTCGTCGGCGAAGCGGGTCTTGAACTCCCGATACAGTCGCTTCGCGATGTCGTTTTGCGCGTAGCGGCCGGGTTCGACCTCGATGGTCGTCTCGGCGCGCGGTTCGATTGCCGCGGGCGGGCCGCCGATGACCCGCGTCTCCGGTTCACAGGTGATGCCGACGGCGACGCCCACCTCCGTCCCCTCGTAGTAGGTGCGGTCGCCGCGGATGGCGAACCCGCCCTTCTCGAGGAACTCGCCGCTCTCGGGCGTCTTCGAGACTTGGTCCGAGCCGACCTCATAGACGTCGCCCGCGTACTTCCCGCCCTTCCAGACCGACGAGTACGAGACGGCGAACTGCGCGGCCTCGCGCGTGCTCGATTCCGGGATGGTTATCTCCTCGCTGTAGGACTCGCTGGGTCCGGTCGCCTTGAGGACGGTGACCGGACCGCCGTGGGCCTGCGCGTGGAAGAACCGGTCGCCGCGGTCGAGATACTTGCTGACGATGGCCTCGTTGTCCTCGGCGTCACGCCCGCCGATGACGAGGAAGCCGTCGCTCGTGTGGAACCAGCGGAACTGCTCGTACCACTGCTCGGACTGACGGACCGGGATCGACGGCTCCGAGCGCCAGTCGACGGTCTCTTCGTCCTCGCCCTCGCCGGCGCCTTCGTCGGCTCCCTCGTCGGACGCGTCCCCTCCCTCGCCTGCCTCCGCGGCCTCCCACTCCTCGCGCCGTGCCTCGACCTCCTCGAGTTCGCGCCGGGTCCGCTCGATAGCTTCCTCGGCGCCTTCCTTTTTCCCCTCGATGCGCTTGGCTTCCTTGTAGAGGCGGTCGGCGTTGCGCTCGACACCCTCGTGGGCGTCGAGGGTGATCCCGCGGTCGTCGATGGCGACGGTGATCGTCGCCTCGCTGGCGTCGACGCCGCGAACGGCCTCGGCGGCCGCGATGCCGCGTTCTCTCCCCTCTTCGAAGCGCTCCTCGATGTCGTCCCAGGCGTGGTCGGCCGCGCGGGCCTCCTGGACCGTCGAGAGGATGTCGTCGACCAGGTCGTAGTTGGCGTAGAGCAGTTCCGCGTTTTCCCGCTCGCGGTCGGCCTGTGCCTCGAAGTCCTCGATGGCGCCCTGCTGCTGGGCGATGATCCGCTCTTTGGTTTCGATCTCGCTTTCGAAGTCCGGCCGGTCGTGGCCGCCGTTGCCCGTGTTGTCGTCGCGTTCGTCCTCGTCGCTGGCGAAGGTGAAGTAGTCGTCGAGCGCTCCAGTGAACGTCTCGAAGGGATCGCCGTGAAGCCCCTCGTACTCCCGGAGCGCGATGGGCGTCGCGTCGACGCGGCGACCGGCCTCGGTGGGGTCCGTCTCGCCCTCGCCGGCCTCCGCGTTCCCGGCCTCCGCGTTCCCGGACTCTGCGTTCCCGGCCTCCGCGTTCCCGGATTCCTCATCGTCGAGTTCGTAGTAGACACGGGGGTCGAGGGCACCCGCGCGGAGTCGCTCGCCGAGGTCGGACACTTCGTCGTAGAGCGCGGCGAGTTGGCCGTCGCTGGCCTCCTCGATGGGGACGTTGTAATCGACGCCCGCGCGGGTGCACAGTTCTTCGCCGTAGAGCCCGCCGAAGTTGAGCTGCGTCGCCAGCGTGCGCACGAGGTCCGAGTCAGAGTCGCGCATCCGCGCCTCGAAACCGTTCTCGTCGACGGTCAGCGGATTGAACCGCGCCTCGGGGAACTCGTACTGGGTACCCGGCGCGACGGTGCGGGACTTGAGCCGCACCGTCTCGAGGCAGTCGACGACTTCGCCGGTGTTGTCGAGGACGGCGAGATTTCCGTCGCCGAACAGTTCCACGACGACGGTCGTCGTCTCGCCGTCGCGCTCGAAGCGGAGTTCGAGAATGCGGTCGAACTCGAACTGCGAGACGGATTCGAGTTCGGCACCCTGGAGCCGATTGCGCAGCATCATCGCGAAGTTCGGCGGCCGCTCGGGCGCCTCGGGCACGTGGTCCGGGTCGACGACGCTCAGCCATTTCTCCTCGCCGACGGAGACCAGCAGTTCGATCCGCCCGCGGTCGTAGTGGCGCATCCGAAATCGCATGAGGTCCCGGTCGGGATAGAGATAGACCTTGCCGACGCCGGCCCCCTCGTAAGCCGAGAGCTCGCCCGCCAGGGCGGCGCAGTCGACGCTCGTCAGCTCCCGCTTTCTGTCCATGTTCCTACGTCCGCCCTCGGGAGGAAATGCCTGTCGCACCGTCTTTTTCGCGGGCGGGTTTCCTCGCATACCTTCGGTGCGCCTGTGGCGAGTGTGACCGCTACGGACAGGGCTGATATCCATGAACTGCCACCCGATCACGTCATCGAAGCAGGAAGGCTGGTCTCGTGAGAGCAGGGTTCCCCGCGCCACCCTGCGCAGGGTAACATTCAATCCCTTCGCCGCCCACATCACGGACATGACCGACACGCCCGCGGAGGATCTCGACGAGATCGAGGCTGACGTCGACGACGGGAGCGACGAGGTCGGGGAGATAGTCGAACAGATCCGCGGCGACGACGACGGCCGACTCAGGCTGGTCGTCCGGTACGACGGCGACGACCACGATGTCGTCTACGTCCGCGAGGACATCGAAGCCGGCTTCACCCCCGACGAACTCGAAGAGCGCGTCGAGACGCTCGTGATGAAGGGGCTCGGCGACCCGTCTCAGGAGGGCGCCCTCTACGACTTCGGCGACCTCGACGCGACGATCCGATGGTACGAGGCCGTCGTCGTCGCTCACTTCCCCATCGGTGAGTGGTCCGGACTCGTGTTCACCCTCGAACGCGAGACCGACAGCCTCGACGGCCTCGTGGAGCGATATTTCTAGGAACTCGCTGGTTTCGGCAAAGCGCTGTTTTCCGGCGCAGTACTGTTTCCGGCGCGAGCCGGCGTGGGAGACCCCCGCCCCTTCCGATCTAATCGTCGCCCAACTGGTTGAGGACGCCGCTCGGGATGTCGTCGCGGACGCCGTCGGGGATGGCTGCGGGGTCGATCCCGCCGTCCTCGGTGTCGTCGACGAAGACCGGCGGGTCGTCGCCGAACTCGGGGTCGAACAGCTGGAGCGCCGTGTTGATCGTCGACCAGTCGTCGTCCTCTGCGGCGTCGCGCAGGCTCTTGGTCGGGGCGGCGAGCAACTGGTTGACGATGGCGTCGGCCATCGACTCGATGACGGCGCGCTGTTCGTCGTCGAAGTCGGCCTTCTCAAGCGCCGTCTCGAGTTCGCTCGCCTTCACGCGCTCGGCGCTCTCGTACATCGCTGAGATAACCCGGTCGGCCCGCTTTCGCTTGTACTGGGCCAGCAGGCGGTCGAACTCGACGTCGATCATCTCCTCGACGACCGTCGCGGCCTCGGCGCGGCGCTCGCGGTTCTCGTCGGTGACGCTCTCCAGGTCGTCGATGTCCCTGACCGTGACGTTCGGGAGGTCCGCCGCGGCGGGGGAGACATCCCGTGGCTGGGCGATGTCGACGACGAACGTCTCGCCGGCGTCGGCCAGTGTCGTCGCGTCGAGCACGTACTCGGTGCTGGCGGTGGCGGTCACGACCACCGACGCCGCGGCCGCGACACCGTCGAGGTCCGCCACGTCGACGACGCTCGTCTCGGCGTCGAGCGTCGCCGCGAGGCTGACGGCCCGTTCGCGGGTGCGGTTGGCGACAGTGAGACGGTTCGCGTCGCTCGCGAGCGTTTTCGCCGCGATCCGCCCCATCTCGCCCGCGCCGACGACCAGTGCCTCGCTCTCCGCGACGCCGACTGCCTCCTCGGCCAGTCGCACGGCGGCGGTCGCCAGCGAGACCGACCCCTCGTTTATCGCCGTCTCGGTCCGCGCGCGTTCCCCGACGTGGATGGCCTTGGTGACCCCCGCCTCGAGGACGGGGCCGATGCCGTCGGCCGCGCGGGCGTCCTCGTAGGCGTCGCCGACCTGGCCGAGGATCTGGTCCTCGCCCACGACGAGCGATTCCAGGCCCGCCGCGACGCGCATCAGGTGTCGCAGGCTCTCCTCGTGGCCCAGGTCGGTGACGACCCTGTCGGCAACGCTCTCGAAGAAGACGTCGAGCGCCGCGCGGCCGTCCGGTTCGTCGGCGGTGACGACGTAGGCCTCGACCCGGTTGCACGTCTGGAGGACGTACGCCTCCTCGACGGCTGGGACCGAGCGCAGTCGCTCGACGGCGCCGCGCTGGCTGTCGACGGCCGCCCGTTCGAGGTCGTCGACCGTCGCCGTGCCGTGGGCGATGCTCGCGCCCGATATCACGCCCGTCCCGACCGTCACGCCGGATCACCCGTCACGACGGATCACCTGTCTCGTCAGATATCACGTCGGCTGCCACTTGGTGGGGGTTCGCGTTCCGGCTATCTAAAGCCTTCCAAACCCGGTCCGACCTGACAACCGCCCGAACGGCCGCGCGCCGCTCGTCTGGCGCCCTCCCCTCGGCTTTCAGTTCCGCCCGCAACTCGGCCGTCAACTCGGCCATCTCGCCCGCGCCCGCGAGCTCCTCGTCGAGTCGCTGGCGGAGGTGTCGACTGAGCGCCGGACTGGCCCCGCCGGTCGCGATCGCCGCGACGACCGGCTCGTCCCGCACCGTCGCCGGCACGACCACGCTCCCCGCCTCGCGCCCGCCCGCCTCGTCGGCCCGGTTGACCAGCGCGCCGCGCTCGCGGGCCGCGCGCTCGATAGCCGCGTTGAGGTCGGCGTCGTCGGTCGCCGCGACGGCCAGAACCGGGTCGGTCCGGTCGAACCACGACGCCAGGTCGTCGGGGTCGGGACTGGCCCGCACCAGTCGCGCGCCCCCGAAGTCGGCGTCGGCGAACGCGGGGCTCACGACGACCACGTCGGCCTCGCGGGCGAACCGGCGGGCCTTCCGCGCGCCGACGCGCCCGCCGCCGAACACCAGCACCGCCTCGCCCTCGAAATCGTGGAGGAGCGGGATCATTCCCCGGGCGTCACCTCCGGCGAATCGGCCGCTTCGGTGTTCGCATCGGCGCGGTCGGCGATCCTGATACCGGTTTTCTTCAATATCTGCGTCGAGAACAGCGTGTCCCAGTCGTCGTCGGTCACGTCCCAGTGGTCGGCCATGCGCTCGCGGACCTGCTCGACGCGGGCGTCGCTCTCGGCCTCGCTGCGGCCGTGGGTCATCGCGAAGAAGTTGTACGGCCAGACGCCCTCGTGGCGCGGTCGACGGTAGCAGTGGGTCACGAAGTCGAAGCGGGCGATCTCCTGACCGACCTCGTCGACCACGTCGTCGGGCACGTCCCAGACGGTCATCCCGTTCTCCGAGTAGCCCAGCGTGTAGTGGTTCGGGATGACCCCGACCCGGCGGACCTTCCCTTCGGCGTCGAACCGCTTGATGGTCTCCAGCACCCAGTCGATGTCCTCGTCCAGCCCCGCGGCCACGTCCTGGTAGGGCGTCCGTGTGGTGGGCAAACCGCCCTGAATCTCCACCACCAGGTCGCGCTCGCGCGGGGTCAGCGTCCGCCGGTCGGTCGCGTCGACCTCCGGACCCAACTCCGAGCGATCGATGCCACCGGGGACCTCCTCCAGCGGTCCCTCGACGGGGAACTTCGCCTCGACGTGGAACTCCCGCTGTTTCGGGAGATTGTAGGTCTCCTGGCCCGTTTCGGTCTCGATCTCGGCGAGAACCTCGTCGACCCGCGATTCGTCGGCCACGGAGACGACGAACCACATGTTGAGGTGCGGGTGTTCGCGCTCGTAGTTGTGCGCGACTTCGGGGTGGGCGTTGACCTGCTCGGCGACCGCCTCGAAGCGCTCCTCGGGGGCGTGCATGGCGACGAGCGTGGCCGTGCCGCCGATCTCCTCGGCGTTGATGAGCGCGCCGAAGCGCGTGAGCACGCCCTCCTCGTCGAGGTGTGCGAGGCGCTCGTGCAACTCCGCCGCGGTCACGTCGACGCCGTGGTCCCGGAGCGCCGCGGCCGCCGGCTCGTAGGGGTCCGCGACGACCGGGAACCCACCCTGGAAGGCGTTCAAAATGGCCCGATCGGTCGCGTCCAGGTCTGTCATGACCGTCGATCAGTACGGACGGCACATAAGCGGCGCGTCTACCGGCCGGTTCGCCCGGACGTCTCGGGTGCGTTTCATCCCGGATACGCTTCACCATGTTGTCACCCGGACGCGTTTCACCCCGGACGCGTTTCACTTCGGGAGACGCGTGGCGGGGTTTCATTTTGCCCACCGTCGAAGTACGGACGATGACGAACCCCGGGAAGTACGAACCGGCGGCCCTTGACCTCGCCGGCAGCCAGTACACCGTCGAGCAGACCGGGCGCGACGGGAACTTCCGGCCCGAGTACGAGGCCAGAAACGCCGCCGGCGAGACAGTGTTCCGTGCCACTTACCGGATGTACCAGGAGAAAGACGAGATCCCGTTCGTCGACCCGGACGGCGAGGAACTCCTCACCGTGAAAGCCGAGGGAACCTGGGACGTCGCCGGCGACTACCTCCTGACCGACAGCCACACCGGGGAGGACCTCGTCGTCCTCGACAACGATTTCTCCCTGCTGGGGGACACCTGGCAGATCCGTGACGCCGAGGACCGCTCGCTCATCGCGGAGATCTCCTCGCGCGGCGCGCTCGTCACCCTGGGCCGCAAGCTCCTCCCACTCGGCGGGTGGATCGGCCACGAGTTCGAGATAGCCGACGCCGACGGCGAGCGAGTCGGCGCCATCGAGAGCGGGTTCGCGATGTTCGACGAGTACGAGGTCACTATCGCCGACGCCAGTTCGGTCCCGGTGGAACCGGTCGTGATCGGTGCGGTCGTCGTCGACGCGATCCAGGGCAATTAATCGGCCAGACGGGCCACTGACGCCCCGAAGTGTGTGGCTCCGGACCGAGGCCTACTCGTAGACGAGGCCTTCGCCCTCTTCGTAGAGGGGATACTCCTCGCAGAGGCCGTTAACTATCTCTGCGACTTCGGCCTTGACGTCCTCGTCGTCGGGGTTGTCGATGACCTCGGCGATGCAGTGGCCGACAGTCTCGCAGGCGTCCTCGTCGAACCCGCGCGTCGTGAGCGCGGGGGTCCCGGCCCGGATTCCCGAGGCGACGAAGGGCGAACGCGTCTCGCCGGGGACGGTGTTGGCGTTGAGGACGATACCCACGTCCTCGAGCGCTTCCTCGGCCTGCTTGCCGGTCACGTCCGGGTGTGACTCGCGCAGGTCCACGAGCACGAGGTGGTTGTCGGTGCCGCCCGAGACCAGCGAGAAGCCGTGGTCCTGGAGATGCTCGCCGAGCGCCTGGGCGTTCGCGATGGTCTGCTCGGCGTACTCCTCGAAGTGGGGCTGCAGGGCCTCCTTGAACCCGACGGCCTTGCCGGCGACGTTGTGCATCAGTGGACCGCCCTGCGTGCCGGGGATGATCGCCGAATCGATGGCGTCGCCGAACTCGGAGTCGGCCATGATGATGCCGCCGCGGCCGGCGCGAATCGTCTTGTGGGTCGACCCCGTGACGAAGTCGGCGACGCCGACCGGCGAGTCGTGGACGCCGGCGGCGACGAGGCCGGTGATGTGTGCGATGTCGGCCATGTGGTAGGCGTCCACGTCGTCGGCGATGGCCTGGAACGCCTCCCAGTCGACCTCGCGGGGGTACGCGGAGAACCCGGAGACGATCATGTCGGGGTCGAACCGCTCGGCCTGCTCGCGGATCGCGTCGAAGTCGAGGCGCCCCTCCTCGGCGTCGACCTCGTACTGCTCGACGTCGTAGACCTGTCCGGCGAAGTTCTTCGGATGGCCGTGGCTGAGGTGGCCGCCGTGGGTCAGGTCCAGCGAGAGGATCTTGTCGCCGGGTTCGAGAGCGGCCAGGTAGACCGCCATGTTCGCCTGCGAACCCGAGTGTGGCTGGACGTTGACGTACTCGGCGCCCCACAGTTCCGTGGCGCGGTCGATGGCCAGCTGTTCGATGGTGTCGGCGTTCTCACAGCCGCCGTAGTAGCGCTCGCCGGGGTAGCCCTCGGCGTACTTGTTCGTCAGCACCGAGCTCTGGGCCTCGAGGACGGCCTCGCTGACGTGGTTCTCGCTGGCGATCATCGCCAGTGTCTCGCCCTGACGCTCGACTTCGGCCGCGAGCGCGTCGGCGGCCTCCGGGTCTACCTCCCGGACGGTGTCGTAGTTCATCGTGTGTCCTCAACTCGGCACGGCCGCGTCAATAATCTATTTATCCCGACCGACAGTCGCGCTCTTCGTCCCGGCCGACAGTCGCGCTCTTTGTCTCGACCGACAGTCGCGCTCTTTGTCTCGACCGACAGTCGCGCTCTTCGTCCCGGCCGACAGTCGCGCTCTTTGTCTCGACCGACAGTCGCGCTCGCTACCGGCGGCGACCCGGGTCCGCCGCAGTCCGCAGTGACCGGCCCACAGCAATCTCTCACCGGTCCCCTGTGCGAATTCAATCCCGTTCCCCGGTAAAATTAAGTGTGACAATTCGAAACACACGCCCAGTCCATGAACACGACGTTTCTGGAAGACGACGTGGGTGCGGTCCTCTCGGCGGCGTTCGATGCGGTCGACGGCGAAGTCTACGTGGTCAACCCGGCTGGGGACAGCATTCCGGACCTGGTCTTCCGGCTCCACGAGGTCGCCGATCCGCCGACCGTGCGACTCCTCGCCCCGAAGGACCCGCTAAAAGCCGCGGTCGCGGACTTCATCGTCGCCGGCCACGCGGCCGATCTCGTGGCGGCGGAGACGCTGTCGATCCGCGTGCTCGCGGAGACGCCGAAGGCGTCGCTCGTCGTCGCCGACGACGCCGTCGTCTCGCTCGTCGAGGGCGGCGACAGCGTCGGCGGACTCACGACCGACGACGAGACGTTCGTCGGGGAAGTCCGGGACCATTACGAGGCGGTCTGGGCCGCGAACGACGAGTTCACGCTGCGGACGCCGCCGCTCTCGCGAGTCCGCGAAACGCTCGCGGCCGACCTCGGCGAGGGGACGGCCGCGGACTTCGACGCCGTGCTCGACTCGCTTTCGGTCGCCAAGGGCGACGGCGAGGGACTCGACGAGGTGACCATCGCGCTACTGGTCGCCGCCCGCAACGGCGAGTTACTCTACGACGTCAGCAAGTGGGGCGAGGATGTCGGCCTGGCGAGCAAGGCGACCTTCTCCCGAAAGAAGACCCAACTCGAGGATAGCGGCCTCATCGACACCGAGAAGGTCCCGATCGACGTCGGGCGCCCGCGCCTGCGACTTCGACTCGCCGACGGCCTGGCCGACGCCGACCCGGCCGACCTCGCCGCCCGCGTCGGCGAGCGCCTCGTGAAGTGAGGACGGGACTTTCCGGACGGGACTTTCCGGACGGGACTTTCCGGACGGGACTCTCCGGGACTCTCCGGACGGAGCGCTCCGAGACTCTCCGGACGGAGCGCTCGGGGACTCGATCCCGAACGGAGCCCGCCGAGCCACCGTGTTTTTCTACCAGCCGTCCCTCCGGGCGGTTATGACAGTCGGACTCGTCGGATCCGGACCGGCCGCGGCGGCCGTCGAATCGGCGCTCGGCGACGCGGACGAGACGGTCGAACAGGTCGATATCGCCGCCATCGACGCCGGGTATCGCCTCGCAGTCGTCGTCGACCGGGCGGGCGCGACCGCGTTCGAACGCGCCAGCGACCGGGCCCGTGAGGTGGGCATCCCCTGGGTCGCGGTCGAACTGGGCGGCGTCGGCGGCTACCCGCTCGTCGACGCCGCAATCGCCGGATTCGACCCCGAGGGCGCCTGCTACCGGTGCCTGTCGGCCCGCGTGGAGTCGAACGCGCCGGCGGACGCCGACCCCACCGCCGCACCCGCCGACGCGACGGTCCGCTTCGCCGGCGCCGTCGCCGGCCGTGAGGTCGTCGACCTCCTCGACCCCGCCACGCCCGACACGCTCGGGACCGTCGTCGAACTCCCCCACACGCGCCGTGAGATCCTGCCCGTGCCGGGGTGTGCCTGCGGGGGCGAACGCGACCGGGTCCTCGACAGGAACTCCCTCGACCGGTCGCTGGACCGGTCGCTCGACCGCGCGGAGCGCGCGCTCGACGAGCGCGTCGGCATCATCACCGAAGTCGGCGAGGCCGAGTCCTACCCCGCGCCCTACTACCTGGCACAGATCTGTGACACCACGGCGTTTGCCGACGCGGAGGCGGGCCGGCAGGCTGCGGGCGTCGACGCCGGCTGGGACGCCGCGTTCATGAAGGCCCTCGGCGAGGCGCTCGAACGCTACTGCGCCGGCGTCTATCACGCCGAGGAGTTCACGACGGCGGCCGCGACGGATCTCGCCGACGCCGTGGCTCCCTCGGCGTTCGTCCGGCCGGACGAGTGGGACGGCGTCGAGGGCCGCGACGACGCCGAGCGGCCGTGGGTCCGAGGGATGGATATGGCGACCGGCGAGCCAGCCTCGCTCCCGGCGGAACTGGTCCACTACCCGCCCCCGGAACGGACGATCAGGCCCGCGGTCACCACGGGGCTGGGGCTGGGTAATTCCACCGTCGAGGCGCTCCTCTCCGGCCTCTACGAGGTGGTCGAGCGCGACGCGTCGACCATCGCGTGGTACTCGACGTGTGACCCGCTGGGGCTGGCCGTCGACGACCCGACCTTCGACCAGCTCGCCGCCCGCGCGGGCGCCGAGGGGCTGGACGTGACCCCCCTCCTCCTCACGCAGGACGTCGACGTGCCCGTCGTCGGTGTCGCGGTCCAGCGCGACGAGTTCCCGAAACTCGCCCTGGGAACCGCCGCCCACCTCGACCCCGAGCGAGCGGCCCGCGGCGCGCTCGCCGAGGCAGTCCAGAACTGGGTCGAACTCCGCGAGATGGGGGCCGACGACGCCGCGGCCGTCGACGGCGCGATCGGTCGGTACGCGGCCGACCCCGGCCCCGTCGCGTCGTTCGTCGACCCCGACACCGAGGTCCCCGCGGCGTCGGTCGGGCCCGACTCCGTGCCGGAGGGTGGTCGCCAGCTGCAGGCGGTCCTCGACCGACTCGCCGACGCCGACCTCGACGCCTTCGCGGCGCGGACGACGACCCGCGACGTCCAGCGGCTCGGGTTCGAGGCCGCGCGCGTGCTCGTCCCGGCGTCCCAGCCGCTCTTTTTCGACGACCCCTTCTTCGGGGAGCGCGCCCGGTCGGTGCCAGAGCGGATGGGATTCGAGGCGGACCTCGACCGCGACCATCACCCCTATCCCTGACGGCCTTCCGGCAGTCACGCTCACCCTTGATGGACCCTCGGTATCCGTACTCCCGTCCCTACCCGGGATCCACCCTCGAACAGGTCTCGCGAGGAGTGCTGATCCGCGCTCGCCGCTCGTCGGCGACAGGTTTGGAGTCGTCGTCCGTCAGCGACGGGTGCGATCGGCGCCCGTCGTCGGAGCGGCGCTCCGGGGTCAGATACCGAAGGTCACCCTGAGGATGTCCCGCGTCCCGGGTCCGAGTCCGACCGCAGCCGCGCCGATCAGCAGGAGGATGGCGTAGCGCGGGCTCTCCTCGAATATCTGCTCGTCGAAGACCCAGACGATGCCGAGCGCGACGCCGAGTTTCACGATGAGGAACGGCCAGGAGGTGCCGATGACCGACGAGAGCGACTCGGGCTGGACCGTCTCGGTGATGTCGATGATCGCCCGGTTGGCGACGTGTTTCGCGTCGTAGCCCGCCGAGGGGTGGCCCAGTTCCGGCAGCCAGTCCGCGGCGACGACGTTCGCGACGCCGTCGATGGCGTGTGCCCAGAGAATGGCCAGCCCGATTTTCCCCGTGCCGGCGTGGATCGACGGCTCGTAGCGGTCCGCCCACTCGTAGATCAGGTACGCGAGTAGCGACGCCAGGCCGACATCGACGATGAGGATCTGCGGGTAGAGACGGACGTAGTCGGTCGTTATCGAGACGTAGAACAGGTACGCGAGAGTGAGTCCGAGCACACCGGCGCCCATCCCGGTCAGTGCGGTGTACCTGTCCGGGACGGCCTCGCGGGATTCGAGTCGGAGACTCGCGAGCAAGGCGCCGAGCGTGACCACGAAGACGGTGACGTAGATGACCGGGCTGATAAACAGCGTGTTCAGCGGATACGAGATGACGGGTTCGACGCCGGCATCGACCGCCCGGTCGCTGGCGTCCTCGACGACGCGGAGCGCGCCGCCAAACAGCATGAACGGGACGAGCGAGAAGAAGAGTCGCGGGTCCCTGCCCACGTCCAGTCGGTCCAGCAGGAGCACGACGCCGACCATCATGAACAGGAGCACGACCATGTACCCGACCGTCGAGACGGTGGTGTAGCCAGTCTCGGCGACGACGGCCGACTCCGCGACGGGCGGACAGGTGCCGTCGTACAGCGTCGTCTCGCCGCCCGCGCGGACGGCACAGGCCGCGCCCTTCGCGTCGGAGTAGACCGGGCCCCAGAAATATCGCCAGATGAACTGGTCGTAGACGGCCTTCGGCGCGAGGAGCGACCCGCCGACGAGCGCGGTGACTGCGCCGAAAAAGGCCGCCAGCCAGTTCCGTTCGTTCAGGTACTCGCTGTCCATGCCCGACACGCCGCGAGCGTCGCTGTTTAGCTTTCCGGTCCCGTGCGCTCGGCTGACACGACCGCCACCTCGCGGACCGCCTCGTGGGCCTCGCCGTTCGAGGCGACCAGCCCCTCGCTGTCCGGCGTCCACGGGTCGCCTGCGAGGTCGGTCACCATTCCGCCCGCCTCGCGGATAAGGTGGACCCCCGCGAGCGTGTCCCAGACGTGCTCGCGCGTCGGGGTGAAGGCCGCGTCGAGTTCGCCGCTCGCGACGAACGCCAGCGTCGACTGCATGCTCCCGAACCGCCGCAGGTCCCCCAGGTCGCGGACGACAGCCTCGGCTGCTCGACCGAGCCGGTCGCCGCCGTCCCGTGGGTAGGCCCCGGTCGGCGAGACGACGAACGTCTCCGGGTCCGTCCGCTCGCTGACCGACAGCGGTTCGCCGTTGCGGCTCCCGCCGTCGGCGCCGGCGGTGTACATATCCTCGACCGTCGGGAGGTACGTCGCCGCGGCGACGACACCCCCATCGGCCACCGCCGCGACGCTCGTCGTCCAGACCCGCGAGCCCCGCACGTAGTTCGAGGTGCCGTCGATGGGATCGATGACCCAGGTGTCGGCCCCTGCCGGAACGGTCTTGTGAATCTCCGCGTTCTCTCCCGGGCCGACCGACGGCGTCGCGTCCTCCTCGCCGACGATTTCGTCGGTCGGGAACTCCTCGCGGACCGTCGCGATGACCTGGCGCTGTGCGTCGCGGTCGGCCTCGGTCACGAGGTCGATCTTGTCGGCTTTGGTCTCGACGGCCAGTTCCCCCCGGAACACGTCGCGGGCGACCGCGCCGCCGGCCCGCGCGGCCCGTTCCGCAACCGCCGCTCGCCTGTGAGCGTCTGCCATGACTCCCCCTCGAACGACCGGACAAAAAGCCGCTGTGCTTTCACGTCGCGTCCGCGTCGGGGTCGCTCGATTCGGTCCCGTTCGACGCGACGGCATCCTCGCCGCCGGTCGTCTCGTCGGCCGCCGACAGTATCGCGACCGCCAGGTCCCGCGCCTGTTCGGGAGTGTACAGCGTTCGCCCGCCGAAGTCGAAAATGGCGGTGTGGTCGAGGCGTGAGACAGTCGGCCGCCCGGATTCCTTGTTACTATTTATCACATTATTTAGTGTTGATTGGGCGAGTATAAACGCAATTCCAGCCGGATCGAAGTGATCGAACAGTCTCTCAGAGCCCTCATGCGTATTCCACGACTTGACGATTCGGGACTCCCTCTGTCTGGCGGCGAGTGATTACATTCAACAGGCCGGCGAGCGCCAGGACACCGATCAGACGAAGTCGGTAGACACTCGCGGTTACGGGTCCGAAACGGTCGTTATCGGTGCGTCTCCATCGTTGTAGTCGCTCTGTGACTCGTAAATCCTGATCTCTAGCGTCTCGCTCGAGGAGATCGCGTATCCCTGGATTTCGCCCGCAGCGAAGGTCACATCGCCCCCATACGTGGAGAGCGTCGCCGTCACGTCAGCGGCATCATTCTGACTATCACCTTCATTCGGGTCGTCGACGAGCACGACGAACACGCTGTCGCCATCCGTGTTATTGTACTTGATGTCCCGGACCACCGTTTCATCGCCCTTCGGAGTCCGAGGATCGTCCCACGTATCAACACTCCCAATCGTCGCCTCGAGGGTCGGAGACACAGTCGCGCTGTCGAGTTGGTTCACCTTGTTTCTGCTCTCGTACAGGGTCGCCGTCACCTCACCATCGGGATCAATAGTCAGCGAAGGCGTGTCCGTGTAGCCGGCTGAAACAGACGCGTCCATAGAGTCGCCGGCGGCCGTCTCGATCTCGAGGAATGCGCTCCCGCTCGTCCTCGCAAGTGACCCGACCGAGACATCCACCTCGTCGGTTACACTCTGGGGAGAAGAGAGCGAAACCGACCCGGTTGCACCGCCGGTATCGGGTACCTGGAACTCACCGAGAATCGCGGTGTCCTCACCCTCGTCGTCCTGCCAGACGATCTGCAACAGTTCTCCCTGCTCAACGTTCACAGTCGCTGGTGTACCGGTTTCGACTTCGCCACTCCACTCAGAAATACTACCGAAGGTCCGTTTCTCCAGCGCCGCACCACTGAACCGGAGCTGGTCTGCTGACAGGGCGTCGCCGCCGGACTTGGTAACGGTGAGATCACCCGTAGACTCATCATAGTCGAAATCGAACGACGCCGTCGGACTCGAATCGTCGACCTGTTCCCCGAATCCGAAGACGAACACCGAAATGACCGCTGCGAGGATGACTACGATGGCAACCATAAGGACCACCGAAATGACTGACGATACACCGTCGGTATCCGAACCGAATTTGAACTCGAACATATGTGCTTGGTCATGGGGCAGCGCGTGTACCGAATACCGGAACCGGGACAGCCATACCACACCCCAGTCGCGGCCGCGCCGACACCCTTGTCGTACCGCACCACGGGATTGCACAACAAGTAGGTTATCCACCAGTTTCACTTGCTGATATTTATCTGCCCGGAATACCGGCATACGCAGGTCTCCCGCCGATGACTGGAATTATTCCGCCCGCAGGTAGATTGCGATTCGAGGGTGCGGACTACGGGAGCGGATCGTGAGTCCGCCGCCGTTTCCAGGCGTGGCTCCCGAGCAGCGTCACGTCGGAAGTTATGGGAGGGAAGATGCCCCACGAGGGGAATCTTCCGCACTGTTGGGAGCCGCATGGGCCAGCGGTGCGAGGGATGCGATTTGAACGCATGGACCGCGAGAAGACGGTCCTGCTCACTCCGGAAGAGCAAGCTCTTCCGTGCTCTCGCTCGCTTCGCTCACGAGAGCTCCGTTGCGCGGGCTGCGACTTCTCTGCCCTCGTTCGCTCCGCTCACGAGGACCCTACGGGAGCGGATCGTGAGTCCGCTGCCGTTTCCAGGCGTGGCTCCCCAGGCAGCGTCACATAGGAAGTTTTGCGAGGGAAGATGCCCCACGAGGGGAATCTTCCGCACTGTTGGGAGCCCGCGTGGGCCAGCAGTGCGAGGGATGCGATTTGAACGCATGGACCCCTACGGGAGCGGATCTTGAGTCCGCCGCCGTTTCCAGGCTTGGCTACCCTCGCACGCGAGTAGGAGTGAATCCTCGGATGAATTGAACCCTCCGGTTTCTCGGCGCCCGGATCGACGGAACACGTATCTCGCGACCGACCCACTGACCGATATGGACGACGAGAGCGTCCGCGTCTGGCTGGTCGAACGCACCTTCTCCGACGACGAACAGAACATTATTATCCTCATATACGCGACCGCCGACGGTCGCCGCTACTTCCGAAAGGAGCGCGCGCTGACGAGTTTCACCGGCGATCACCGGGAGACGACCGCGGCCGTCGACGTGGGCCCGAACAACCTCGGGACCGTCGTGGACGAGGCCGAACGCGAGCGCTACGCCGCCGAAGCGTCGCGGATGGCCGACAAACACGACCCCGACGACGTGATCTGACTGGCCTGCTCACCCCTCGATGCCCTCGAACTCGCCGATCTGCTCGCGCCAGGCCTCGGGGAGCGGTCGCGTCTCGCGAACCTCGGGGTCGATGTAGGCCTGTGTCGTCTCGGCCTCGGCGACCAGGTCGCTGTCCTGCCGGAGTTCGTAGGCCATCGTGAGACTCGATTCGCCGAGGCGGGTGACCCCGACGCCGACCTCGACGGTCGTCAACTCGGTGACCGACGCGCGGAAATCGATCTCCAGCGAGACGACGACCATCGAGAGGTCGTTCGGGTCGTCGAGGTCGAGCACCTCCCGGAGGTAGGCCACGCGACCCTCCTCGCAGTAGGTGCCGTAGACGACGTTGTTGACGTGTCCGTACGTGTCCAGGTCGCGGTAGCGGACGGGGACCGAGTGCTCGAACGAGAGGTCCATACCTCCTCGACGGCGGCTGGGGGCAAAACGGCCACGGCTACGGGCAGGGGCAAAACGGCCACGGCTACGGACGCCCCCGACGACTCGCTGCATGGGCTCCTGACGAACAGGCTTACCTATCGCGCGCACCGACTCCCGGGCGATGGACGAGCACACCCGGGACCACACCGTCGGTCCGCCGACCAGGGGGGACCCCACCGGCTGGCGCGAGGGTCGCGTCGCGTCCAACGGGTGGGAACACGGCACGCTCCGGAAGGCCGTCGTCCACGGCGTCCGCCTCTACAACTCGGGGGCGTACCACGAATCCCACGATTGTTTCGAGGCGGAGTGGTACAACTACGGCCGCGGGTCCACCGAAAGCGCCTTTCTGCACGGGATGGTCCAGGTCGCCGCCGGCGCGTACAAGCACTTTGACTTCGAAGACGACGGCGGCATGCGCTCGCTCTTTCGGACCGCACTCCAGTACCTCCAGGACGTACCCGACGATTTCTACGGCGTCGACGTCGACGCCGTGCGGACGACGCTCTCGGATGCCCTCTCGAACCCCGCCGTACTGGAGACGTGGCGCGTCGAACTCGACGGCGACCGGCCCACCGCGCGGGAGATCGACCGGGAGTTCGCTCGCGCGCTGGAGTAGGAGCGCCGTTCCGGCCGGCACTTCGACGAATCCCGGAACGGGCGAATTAAGGAGCGCAAGGCGTTATCGACGGTCGAATGCGCGTCGAACGACTGGGCGACGGCGAACCAGAGGTGGCGGTCGTGGGCGGGATCCACGGCGACGAGCCCTGTGGCGTCGCCGCCGTACAGGAACTGATCGAAGCCGACCCGGACGTGTCGCGCCCGGTTGCGCTCGTCGTCGCCAACGAGGAGGCTGTCGCGAAGAACCGGCGCTACCTCGAAACTGACCTCAACCGGTCGTTCCCCGGCCGGCCCGACGCCGAGAGCCACGAGGAGCGACTCGCCCACGAACTCGGCGCCGTCGTCGGCGACTGCGTGACGCTGGCGCTGCACTCCACCCAGTCTTACGAGGCCATGTTCGCGCTCGTCGACGAGGTGCGGGACCTCCAGCGGGAGATCTGCCCGCAACTTTCCGTCGACGCGCTGGTCGAGACGGGCCACGCCGAGGGGCGCATCTTCGAGGTCGCACCCGACACCGTCGAGGTCGAGTGTGGCCACCAGGGCACGGAGGGCGCGACCCGCAACGCCCGCAGAGTGGTCCGGGAGTTCCTCGTCGCCACGGACGTTCTCCCCGAGAGCGCGCTCGCGGACGGGACGCCCGGGTCGGACGCGCCGGGGAGACGCTCGCTGCCGCGGAGGAACCTGCCGGTCTTCCGACTGGGCGAGCCGATCCCGAAGGCGGCCGCCGAGGAGTACGAGGTGTTCGCGGAGAACTTCGAGGAGGTGCTTGCGGGCGAGTCCTTCGCCGCCGCCGACGGCGAGGCTGTCGTCGCCGAGGAGGCGTTCCACCCCGTGCTCATGTCACCCTACGGCTACGCGGACGTCTTCGGCTACACCGCCGAGCGACTCGGTACGATCGAAGGGTAGCCGATCGTACCAACTGGCTCGTGTCCGGACCGGTCGGTACAGGGCGCATAGTCAACACACGTTGATAGTGGTCTCGGACCACTGAAGATTGCTCAATGCAAGTTGGAACAGCTGCTTCGACAGCAATTCAGATTGAAGCCGGCTAAAACTCTGAAACCGATACCACGCGTCTGACGCTGTCTTACTATTGTCTCACTTATAATTAATACGATGCATCATGATCTTTCAGCCATGTCCGACACCTCAACCCTGTTCGAGATGATGGCGTCAGTCCACCGTCGGCGCATTCTCCTCCTGCTCTTAGAGAACGAATCCCTTCAGATTCCAGAGGACGTCCAAACACGCTCGACTAGTCAACAACGGACAAAACAGCCAGTTCGACAGGGACAGGCCACAGAACAATCATCGGCCATCTCACACGTAGAATCCGAGCAGTCCCTCGAACTCCACTATGTCCACAGCGATTTACCGAAATTAGAGTCTGAAGGCTTCATCAGGTGGGACCGAGCAACCCAGACGGTGTCACGAGGAACTGCGTATGAGGATATTGTGCCAGCGCTCAAGTTCATTGCAGAGAATCCCACAAAATTCTCGGGTGACCTCCTCTGAGAGCGCACGCATACCGAACGGCCACGTCGGCCGAACTGCTCGCTCACTCGTCGGGCGCTTCGAACTCGACGAGCGTCAGGTCGCGGTCCAGCATGCAGTGGTCGTGTGGCGGGTCGCCGACGACTTCGCTGATCCGGTAGGACTCGTCGAAGTCAGCGCCCGCGGGTTCACACAGGTCGTGGCTCGGACAGCCGGTGTGGGGGCAGGGCCCCTCCAGGGAAACCTTGCTCCCGGCGTAGGCGCTGGAACTCGCGACGTTTGCGGTGATCGGCGCCGGTTCGACCTCGACGGCCGTGACTCCCATGTCGTGGACGCCGCAGTCGAGGAGGCTGGCGTTTTCCCGGACCGACGCGACGCGGTAGCGGTGTCCCGCGGTGAGGTTGAGACACTGGTCGCGATAGGGACACCCCTCGCAGGCGCTCGCCTCCCCCCGATAGACGAACTCCCGGCCGGGTTCGGCCAGGCGCTTCCCGACGAGCGTGAGCGTGGTCATACCGGCCGTTGGCGACGGCCCCGATTAAGTCTCCCGGCCGACAGTCCCTCCAACTCGGTCATTCCCCGCGCCCGGTCAGTTCGTCGAGCTTGTCGAGGTACGCCTCCCGGGGGACCTGGTAGAGCGAGCGATAATCGATCTCCCCTGCGGCAAACCGTTCGGCGAGGTCGACGGCGCCCGCCTGGGCGGCCGTGCGGGTGTCGTAGCGGTCGGCGGTCCGGTCGACCTCGGGTTCGAGAAAGAGGGTCACGAACCACGGGTCGTCCGGCCGCGTCTGCTTGCCGGGCTTGCGGCGACGGCGCCCCTTGGTGACGTAGATGGTCGGGAGACACGGCGCGGGGAACGCCTGCGTGTCGAAGACGTCGGGCCGGTAGGCGAGGACGGCCTTCTCGCCCCCCTCGGTCCAGACCACCCAGTCCTCAACGAGGCCGTCGAAGTCCATGCCACACGGTTGGCGACCGCTCGCCAAGAGTGTCGCGGTCGGTCCTTCCGGGCACCCCCGACACTGCGGCTGACCACGGGGCCGCCACGACTGACCGCTCGGCCGCCACGACTGACCGCTCGGCCGCCACGACTGACCGCTCGGCCGCCACGACTGACCGCTCGGCCGCCACGACTGACCGCTCGGCCGCCGCACTGACCGCCCGGCCGCCGCACTGACCGCTCGGCCGCCGTTTCGACTCGTCCAGATACCCACCGGAGTATAAATAGGCGTCGTCGTGCGGGTATGTAGCACGATAAGGGAAACCGCACGCATGCTCGCTTGTTTCCGGATTTTCGGCGCTCGATTCACGGGCAAGAACCGCCGATCTGGACAAGGCTTATATTTGCTGAGTTCCCTTACAATAAATAGTATCGGTGGTTGCTCCACCTGTACGTCGATGCTGCCGCGTGACGGCCTTCGATACGGTCTCCGTGGTGGTACGTTCACACATGGCACGCGAACGCACGACTCGGCAGGCGCGACGGTCCCCGCTCGGAGAGCGCGACGACACCGTCGGCCCGGCGGGCGTTCGGCGGTCGGTCGCGATGGGTGACGGTCGACGGGGCGGAGCGACGACCGGACGGAAATCTCGCGGCCACCCGGTGGTCGCGTCCCGCCAGGCGCGGGCCGGGTCGACGCGTGTCGGCCTCCGGCGCGAGCGCGCTGGTCAGACAGTACCCGCACGCGGACTGTTTGTGATAGCATGACAGGTTCACAGGAAACCCTCGCGGAGTTGAGTCGAGAGTACCGAGACGCCATCCCGGCCGACCTTCGGAGCTACCGGTCGTTCGAGTGGTACCTGGACCAGCTCTACGACGACCCGAAGATAGCGCGCAACGCCCACCAGCGCGTTGCCGACATGTTCGACTACTACGGCACCGAGTACGACGAAGACGCCGGGGTCGTCGAGTACCACCTCGCCTCCGAGGACCCGGCCAACGACGGCGAGAACACCTTCTACGGCCGGGTCGTCCACGAGGCGATCCACGAGTTCGTCAACAAGGTGAAATCGGGCGCCCGCGGGCTCGGGCCCCAAAAACGGATCAAGCTCCTGCTCGGCCCCGTCGGCTCGGGGAAATCCGACTTCGACCGGCAGGTCCGGCGCTACTACGAGGCCTACACCCGCACCGACGACGGGCGGCTGTACACCTTCCGCTGGACCAATCTCTGTGACGTCATCCCCGACCAGGACCCCGCGGACGACGTGGTCCGGTCGCCGATGAACCAGGACCCCATCGTCTTGCTCCCCCAGGAACAGCGCGAACGGGTTATCGACGACATCAACGAGGAACTCGACGCCCCCTACACCATCCGCAACGAGCAAGCCCTCGACCCAGCCAGTGAGTTCTACATGGACCGGTTGCTCGCTCACTACGACGACAACCTCCAGGAAGTGCTGGAGAATCACGTCGAGGTGATGCGACTCGTGGCCGACGAGAACATGCGCCAGGCCATCGAGACCTTCGAGCCCAAGGACAAGAAAAACCAGGACGAGACCGAACTCACTGGCGACGTCAACTACTCGAAGATCGCGATCTACGGGGAAAGCGACCCCCGCGCGTTCGACTATTCGGGGGCGTTCTGTAACGCCAACCGGGGGCTGTTCTCGGGCGAGGAACTCCTGAAACTCCAGCGGGAGTTCCTCTATGACTTCCTGCACGCCACGCAGGAACAGACGATCAAGCCGAAGAACAACCCACGGATCGACATCGACCAGGTGATCGTCGGCCGGACGAACATGCCCGAGTACAGGGACAAGAAAGGCGACGAGAAGATGGAGGCGTTCAACGATAGGACGAAACGGATCGACTTCCCGTACGTGCTCCAGTACGAGGAGGAGGCCAGGATCTACCGGAAGATGCTCAACAACGCCGACCTGCCGGACATCCAGGTCGAACCGCACACTCTGGAGATGGCCGGCCTGTTCGGCGTGCTCACCCGCATCGAGGAGCCAGACACCGGGGCCGTCACCCTCGTCCAGAAGGCCAAGGCCTACAACGGCGAAATCGACGAGGCCGAGGACGTCGACGTGAAGAAGTTGCGCGATGAGGCTGCCGAGAAGGCCGACATCGGCGAGGGGATGGATGGTGTCTCGCCGCGATTTATCGGCGACGAGATCGCCGAGGCCATCATGGACTCGATGCACCGGGATAGACAGTTCCTCTCGCCGCTGACCACGTTCAACCACCTCGAGGGGAACCTCGAAAATCACGGCTCGATCCCGGAAGACCGGTTCGAGACCTACCACCGCTACCTCGAACTCGTCCGCGAGGAGTACAAGGAGCGCGCCATCGAGGACGTGCGTCACGCGCTGGCCTACGACGTCGACGAGATCCAGCGCCAGGGCGAGAAGTACATGGACCACGTGATGGCCTACATCGACGACGACACCGTCGAGGACGAGATCACTGGCCGCGAGCAGGAACCCGACGAGCAGTTCCTCCGCTCGGTCGAGGAGAAACTCGACCTGCCCGAGGACCGGAAGGACGACTTCCGCCAGGAAGTGAGCAATTGGGTCTCCCGCAGGGCCCGCGAGGGCGACACATTCAATCCGCAGGACAACGACCGCCTGCGTCGCGCGCTGGAGCGCAAACTCTGGGAGGACAAGAAACACAACATCAACTTCTCGGCGCTGGTGTCGAGCGGCGATATGGACGACGAGGAGCGAAACCAGTGGATCGACGCGCTCGTCGAACAGGGCTACTCCGAGGAAGGGGCTAGGGAGGTGCTCGAGTTCGCCGGCGCAGAGGTGGCCAAAAGCGAGATGGAAGAGTAATGCACCGCGACGACACCGAGCGCCGGAGTGGGCGCGACGCCGACCGTCGGAGCGGACCCGACACCGACCGGGCGACCGGCGATACGGACCGGGTTGGCGGCGACGCCGACCGGGCGGACGGCGACGCGTTCATCGACGAGGCCAACCGCGCGCTCGACCGCACCTACGAGGAGCCACGGAGCCTCGCCGCCTACGTCGACCTGGTCCTGGAGCGGCCGCGACTGGCCGCCCACTCAGCCAAGTACCTGCTGGACGCCATCGAGGCGTCGGGCACCCGCACCGTCGTCGAGGAGGGCGAAGGGAAGGAGCGCTATCGCTTCTTCGACGACCCGTCGAACGACGGCGAACACGCCATCCTCGGCAACACCGAAGTCCTGAACGCCTTCGTCGACGACCTGCGCTCTATCGCCGCGGGCCGCGGCAAAGATGAGAAGATCGTCTGGCTCGACGGCCCGACCGCGACCGGCAAGTCCGAACTCAAGCGCTGTCTCATCAACGGACTCCGTGAGTATTCGAAGACCGAGGCGGGGCGCCGGTACACCGTCGAGTGGAACATCGCGGGCGCGGGTGGCGACGGCGGCACGGGACTCACCTACGCCGACCGGCCCGTCGCCGACGAGGACGACTGGTACGAGAGCCCGGTCCAGTCCCACCCGCTGACCGTCTTTCCCGAGGAGGTCCGCGAGAAACTGGTCGCGCGGCTCAACGAGAACCTAGACGACCACATCCCCGTCCGCGTCGAGGGGCGTCTCGACCCGTTCTGCCGGGAGGCCTACGACTACCTCGAGGAGCAGTACCGCCGCGAGGGCGCCACCGACCTGTTCTCGAAGGTGACGGACCCGAAACACCTCCGCGTCAAAAACTACGTCGTGGACGTGGGCCGGGGCATCGGCGTCCTCCACTCCGAGGACGACGGCCCGCCCAAGGAGCGACTCGTCGGCTCGTGGATGCAGGGGATGCTCCGCGAACTCGACTCGCGCGGGCGCAAGAACCCGCAGGCCTTCTCCTACGACGGCGTCCTCTCGCAGGGCAACGGTCTCCTGACCATCGTCGAGGACGCCGCCCAGCACGCCGACCTGCTCCAGAAACTGCTGAACGTGCCCGACGAGGGCTCGGTCAAACTCGACAAGGGAATCGGGATGGACATCGACACCCAGCTGATCGTCATCTCCAACCCCGACCTGGAGGCACAGCTCAACCAGCACGCCGAGCGGGAGGGCCAGGACCCGCTGAAGGCGCTCAAGCGCCGTCTCGACAAGCGGGAGTTCACCTATCTCACCAACCTCTCGCTGGAGGCCGAACTCCTCCACCGCGAACTGACCGACGAGACCGCGGTGTGGGACGCCGAGTCGTGGAGCGACCTCGAAACCCGCATTCAGGCGCCGCTCTCCGTCCGGGTCCGGGACGCCCACGACGAGGTCCACGAGAAGGAACTCGCGCCCCACGCCATCGAGGCGGCGGCGCTGTACGCCGTCGTGACCCGACTGGACGTCGCGGACGTACCCGGCGGCCACGACATCGTCGACAAGGCCCTCCTCTTCGACCGGGGCTACCTCCAGGAGGGCGACGAGCGGGTCGACGCCGACGAATTCGAGTTCGCGGCGGGCGCCAGTGACGGCGACCACGGTATCCCCGTGACCTACACCCGGGACGTGGTCTCTGAGTTGTTCCACCGGATCCAGGACCGCCACCACGCGGACCTGCCGGTCGAACACGTCGTGATGCCCCGTGACGTACTCGACGCGATGGCCGAGGGGCTCTCGGCGGCCCCGGTCTTTTCGAACGCCGAGGCCGCCGAGTTCGAGGAGCGCGTCGTCCCGGTGAAAAACTACGTCTTCGGCCGGCAGGAGGCCGACGTGCTCGACGCGATGATGCGGGACAAGCGCGTCGACGAGGCGACCGTCGCGGAGTATATCGAACACGTCTACGCGTGGTCGACCGACGAACGCATCGCGAACGAGCGCGGCGAACTCGTCGACCCTGACCCGCTGAAAATGAAGGTCTTCGAGATCGAGCACCTCGGGCGCTTCGACGAGGACGACTACGCCGGCAACGCCCCCACCGACGCCGTCGAGGCGTTCCGCGAGGACAAGATCATCACCGCGTTGAACCGCCACGCCTGGCAGCGCCGCGACGAGCAGTTCCGCGTCGAGGACGTCTCCCCGAAGGAGATCCCCGTCATCGAGACGGTACTCGGCAACCACTCGTGGACTGACGTCAGGCGCACCTACGAGGACTTCGACCCCGGCCAGTGGGCGAATCCCCCGAACGGGACCGAGACAGCCGACCTGAAGTCGAAAACCGTCCGGAACATGCAGGAGCTGTTCGACTACAGCGCGGCCTCGGCCGAACTGACCAGCCGCCACGTCATGAGCCAGGTGAGCTACAAATGGGACTGACCGACGAGGTGACCGAGCGATGGGACTGACCGACGAGGTGACCGAGCGATGGGACTGAGAGAAGACCTGGAGCGGTACCGCGCGGTCGGCGAGGCCCGTCGCCAGGACCTCGCGGAGTTCATCCAGTACGGCGACATGGGCGGGAGCGGTCCGGATTCGGTCAGGATCCCGATCAAGATCGTCGACCTGCCGGAGTTCGCCTACGACCAGCGCGACCAGGGCGGCGTCGGCCAGGGCGACGCGGAGGCCGGCGACCCCGTGGGCGACCCCCAGCCCCAACCGGGCGACGGCGACGAGGACGGCGACCCCGGCGAGGAGGGCGGCGACCACGAGTATTACGAGATGGACCCCGAGGAGTTCGCTCAGGAACTCGACGAGCAACTCGGCCTCGACCTCGAACCCAAGGGGAAGAAAGTGATCGAGGAGACCGAGGGCGATTTCACCGACGTCACGCGCACCGGCCCGTCCTCGACGCTGGATTTCGAGACGCTATTTAAAAAGGGGCTCAAGCGAAAGCTGGCGATGGACTTCGACCGCGAGTTCGTCCGCGAGGCGCTCAAAGTCGACGGCTGGGGGCCCGCCCGCGTCTACGAGTGGGCGCGCGGCGAGAACTTCCCCGTTTCGCGGGCCTGGCTGGAGGAAGTATACGACGAAATTCCCGATGGGGAGCGGACCGCCTGGGCGAGCATCGAGGAGATGGAGGCCGACGTCGAGCGCGTCGGCACCGCCCAGCGCATTCGCCGGGAGGGTGTCGACCAGGTGCCCTTCCGCCGGGAGGACGAGCGCTACCGCTACCCCGAAATCGTCGAGGAACGCGAGAAAAACGTCGTCGTCGTCAACATCCGCGACGTGTCGGGGTCGATGCGCCAGCGGAAACGCGAACTCGTCGAGCGGACGTTCACGCCGCTGGACTGGTATCTCCAGGGGAAATACGATAACGCCGAGTTCGTCTACATCGCCCACGACGCCGACGCCTGGGCGGTCGAACGCGAGGACTTTTTCGGCATCCGCTCGGGCGGGGGGACCCGCATCTCCAGTGCCTACGAGCTGGCCGCGGAGCTGCTGGAGGCCTACCCCTGGAGCGAGTGGAACCGCTACGTCTTCGCGGCCGGCGACTCCGAGAACTCCTCGAACGACACCGAGGAGGGCGTCATCCCGCTGATGGAGGAGATTCCGGCGAACCTCCACGCCTACGTGGAGACCCAGCCCAGCGGGAACGCGATCAACGCGACCCACGCCGAGGAAGTCGAACGGCACTTCCGGGACGCCGACGACGTGGCCGTCGCCTACGTCTCCGGCCCCGACGACGTGGTCGACGCCATCTACGAGATACTCAGCACGGAGGAAAGCGAATGAGCCCAGCGACCATGGGACAGCGAATGAGCCCAGCGACCATGGGACAGCGAATGAGTCGAGCGATCAGGGAAGACCAGTCATGACCCCACCCATCGACGACCGCATCGACGCCCGGCGGGTCGTGGCGGAACTCGAAGAACCCGTCGAAGAGGCCAGGAATCTCGCGCGAAAGCTCGGACTCGATCCGTACCCCGTCAACTACTGGATCGTCGACTACGACGAGATGAACGAACTCATCGCCTACGGCGGCTTTCAGCAACGGTACCCCCACTGGCGCTGGGGGATGGCCTACGACCGCCAGCAGAAACAGGGGCAGTTCCTCGGCGGCAAGGCCTTCGAGATCGTCAACAACGACGACCCTTCCCACGCCTTCCTCCAGGAGTCGAACTCGCTCGCGGACCAGAAGGCCGTGATCACGCACGTCGAGGCCCACGCTGACTTCTTCGCCAACAACGAGTGGTTCGGGCTGTTCACCGACGCCCAGCGCGAGTCGGACGGCGAGGGTCGCCAGCGCGGCCCCGACGCTGCCGCGATGCTGGCCCGACACGCCGACACCATCCGGGAGTACATGACCGACCCCGACATCGACCGCGGGGCGGTCGAGAAATGGATCGACCACGTTCTCACTCTCGAGGACACCATCGACCAGCACCGGCCCTACGAACCCATCGACGACCGGGTCGACCTCGTCGACGAGAGCGACACCGCCGACGTGGCCGAGCAGCTCGACGAACTCGACCTCTCCGAGGAGGTCAAGGGGCAGGTCTTCGACGAACAGTGGCTCGACGCTCAGGGCGAGGACGGCGACGGCGTCTCCTTCCCTGCCGAACCCGAGGCGGACGTTCTCGGATTCCTGCGGCGCCACGGGATGCAGTACGACCGCGACGCCGAGAAGGCCACCGAGATGGCCGACTGGCAGCGGGAAATCCTCGAGATCCTGCGTCGGGAGGCGTATTATTTCGCCCCGCAGCAGATGACGAAGGTGCTCAACGAGGGGTGGGCCGCGTATCACGAATCTATTATGATGACCGGCGAGCGCTTCGCCGGCGACGACGAGTTCGTCCTCTACGCCGACCACATGGCCCGCGTGCTGGGTTCGCCCGGCCTGAACCCCTACAAGCTCGGCCTCGAACTCTGGCAGTACGTCGAGAACACGGAGAATCGCCGCGAGGTGGTCGAGCGCCTCTTGCGCGTCGAGGGGATCACCTGGCGGAACTTCCACGACACCGTCGACTTCGAGGCCGTCATGGAGCGGATCGAACCCGGCCCCGCCGTCGCGGCGGTCGACCCGGACCGACTGGCAGAGCTCGACCCTGCCGACCCCAGGATAGACGCCGAAGCGCTCGAACGCGCCCGGAACGGGGAGATAGACGTGGCGAAATACCCCTGGAAGGTGCTGACCTACGAGGGGCTCGCGGAGCGGCACTACTCGCTGACCAAGCGGCAAAACCGCGGCTTTCTCGCAAGCGTCAGCCAGGAAGAGCTAGAGCGCGTCTCGCGGTACATGTTCGATGACGCCCGCTACGGCTCGGTCGCGGCGGCGCTCGAAGACGTCGACTACACGCGCGGCTGGGACCGGATGCGCGAGATCCGCGAGAGTCACAACGACGTGACGTTCATCGACGAGTTCCTCACCCAGGAGTTCGTCGACGAGAACGACTACTTCACCTACGAGTACACTCACTCGACCGGCGACTATCGGGCGACCTCGACGGAGTACGAGGACGTGAAAAAGAAGCTCATGCTCCAGTTCACGAACTTCGGAAAGCCGACCGTCGTCGTCGAGGACGGCAACTACGACAACGCCGGCGAACTCCTGCTCGCACACCGGTACAACGGCGTGATGCTCGATCTCGAGCAGGCGAAAGAGGTCCTGAAGCGCGTCTTCGAGCTCTGGGGTCGCCCCGTGAACCTCAAGACCATCGTCAAGGAGTTCGACGAACACGATATCGAGGTCGCGAAGCGACGCGACAGCGAACCGGTACCCGAGGAAGTCGGGCGACTGATCCGCTACGACGGCGAGGCGGTGTCGATGCGCGAGCTCGCCTGGGCGGACGTCGAGCACCTCGCCGCCACCGACGTCGACTACGACACCAAGCCCGACGACTGGCTGGCGTGACATCGCACCTGATACACCATGTTTCTCCATGCGAATTTCAGAATTTTCGCAACAAAATCAACCCTGAGTACGGTACTCGATCGAACCAACTACCGGTTGAGAAACGAGCAACACGCCGGATACGAACGGCGGTCCAGCGAGTCCGCCGGGGACATGCCGAGAGCGATACTCGGTCGGCTGGACGACAACCCCGACGAGAACGGGGTCATGAATCCGGGGTCAGTCCGGAACCCCTCTATGCGTGCATGGGTATTCACTCCCATTTTCTGGATCGGGTACTCGAAGCGTTGGGGTTGTGTCTCGGGGACGGGACAGGTCGCTGAGGGCCCGTTTCGTGCTGGAGACACCCGTATCGTTCCGTTGAATACGACCAGAAACCGATCCCTTCCTGTCGGTTAACGATCGGTTAGTCTGATTTCGGAAACGATCAGTTCTACTGTGAGTGATTGCGATATACGACCCAATCGGGCGGCGATAAATAGCAATACCTCTGGTTAATATCCGATTATCAGACGTTTGGTCGCGTTTTCAGTCCCAGTAAAAGCCACAAGGTATTTATTAGGGTTCACCTATTAATAGGTTACAGAACACGACGAACTCGTGTGAGGGTGGGCCGGAGCAACGGGGGTATACGTCGCTTCGGACCATCGTGAGGTGAACTCAACGATGTCAGACGACAATACGATCGAACTGAACCGGCGGCGAGTACTGGGTGGCGTAGTGACAATCGGTGCGGCAGCGGCGGCTGCTGGTGCCGGGACTACTGCATACTTCTTCGACGACGCTGAATCAAGCGGAAACTCCATCGAAGCGGGGTCGCTTGAGCTTGGTAGTATCAGTGGAGAATCGTTCAATATCAGCGGATTAGTTCCGGAAGGCGATCCGAAATCCACTGAGATCGGACCGACAGAGTACACCGGAGATGTCTCTAGCCCAGTGTTGGACTGGGGAATCGTGGTCGACGGTCAGGAACCGCTTACCGCTTCTGACCTTAATATTGAAACCGCTAGCCTGATGACAGGGTCGGATACGGGATCGCTGTCCGAAGAAGTAGATTACACTGGCGATAACGATACCCTCGATGATATAGCCGGTACAGCGTATACGGATGAGGTTACGTTGAGCTCTGGCGACAATGTGAGGTTCGATTTGACGGTCTCGTTGCAAGATGTCGACAACACTCATCAGGGTGAGAGCCTTTCGTTCGGATTCGCGTTCAAAGCGAGACAATCCAGTGCGGATGCACTCGACACGGCCAATATTTCCGCTACCTCGTCCGGCGGGTCGTAAATAGTACGTGGCGTCCAACACGTGATTCACACGGACTGGGCCGCGGCTGACTAACTGAAATGAACGGTTGGTAGGTATGAGAGGCCGGTTTCCCGCATGGCGAACAGTCGGGACTTTTCTTCTCGTCTTGGCATTCCTCGTTGTCTTGGGTACGATAGTCATTGCCGCGTTTCCGCAGGTGGTGGGTGCGGACGAAAGTTACGTCGTCCAGAGTTCTAGTATGTCCCCGGCGATCGGCGCTGGGGACTTGGTGATGGTAAACGACGTTGAAACCGACGATATCGACAACGGGGATATTATCACGTTTCGTACCGGAGACGAGGCCACTACCGTAACCCACCGGGTCGTCGATATCAGCCGAGAGGACGATATAACTCTATTTACGACAAAAGGTGACGCAAACGAAGAACCGGACAGCGAACCGGTCGCGGCCGAGAACGTCGTAGGAAGAGTCTGGTTCTCAGTTCCACTCCTCGGCTATGTCGTCGCATTTGCAGGGTCTCAGATGGGACTCGTCGCACTCGTCGTGATTCCGGCGGTGGCATTGATAGCCTCCGAAGTGTGGGCGCTGTATCAGAGCGCTGAGAGTGATGACTCGGAGCCGTCTAACCCCGGAGATGAGCGAACGTGAGCGATAATACGACGACCGCTGTTCTGGCTGTGGTATTATTGATCGGTTCGGTTGTCGTAGCAGGCGCGACCGTAGCAGCAACATATGCGTACTTTTCAGATACCGAGACTGCGTCGGCATCGATCTCCGCGGCTACTGATTTTGGAGGAGGTACACCACCCGACGGTACCGTCGCGTGGAATGATGCAGATGGTGATGGACAGTATGACGAAGGAGAGCAAACATATGATAATAGTGACTTTACCCAAAATGGAAACGGAAATATAAATTATCCAAATGAAAACATCACTACTACTGAAGATCTTCCGATAACGCTTAACGGTAATGGGAACATTGATCTATCGAATGCTAAGATAAAGTCTGATAAGTCAATATATATACAATCTAATGGAGGGGACATCGATTTAACGAATGCAGAATTAATCGCCGAGAATCAAATAGTACTTACTGCGAACGGTGGTGGCATCATTAGTTTGGCTGGCGCAACATGTAGCCCGGAGGCGTATATTAACGGGCAAACCAGCGGCCAAACTGAATGTAACTAATATAGGAAACACGGCACCAATATATAAATTTAATCAATCCGGAATTTCAAATCAGGGCACAAATTATCAGTATTTATAATCTGCCGGTTACATTTATTAGCCCCTCCATGATACTGACTTATATGCAAACCACGGAGGCGACTCCGGAGTGGCTCCACTTCGAGGACTCACCGTTCTCGGAAGTGTCGTTCTCCCGGGTCTGGTTGCTCGCGGCGGCGACCTACGGCGTCGGTGACGTGGTGACGACGATCGCCCTGGTGTGGTTCAGTGAACTCACCACGGAGGCCAATCCCGTCATCCGCGAAGCGATCATGGCCTTCGGCGGCGGCGGCTTTCTCGCGGTGAAACTGCTCGTCCTGTACGCCTGTATCGGGGTCAGTCTCTGGGCCGGGAAAGACGCCGACGACGGGCTGATGTTCTACGGTCCGCCCCTGGCGCTGGCGGCGGTCGGCCTCTACACGACCGCGCACAACCTGAACATACTGTTCACGTTCGCCTAACTCGCACTGGGTCTGAACCGCCCCCCTCTGACCCGCGCCGGATCAGTTCGACCCGTCCGGCGCGCGCAACTGGAATCCCACGTCGAAGCTGACGGTATCGCTCTGTATCTCGTTGCCCACAGTCTCCGGAATCCGATACTCGAACAGGAGCGTCGCGGTCTCACCCGCGCCGAGGTCGGCTCCCACCGACTCGTTTTCCGCTGTCACGTCGTCGAGCGGGACGAACTCCTCGCCGCCGAAGACGCGGACCGTCTCCCCGTCGGGGGACTCGACGGACAGTCGCACGAGGAGGTGCTCCGAGAGTTCTCCCTCGTCGGGCGAGTCGTCCACGTCGGATTCGGGCGCCGTGATACCGTTCTCCCGGTCAATGACCGAGACGTTGACCACCGCGAGCGTCGCCGCTACCGTTCCGGTGTTCCGAATCGCCCGTCGCGTCTCCCCCGACTCGCCCGGGACGACACCGCTGGCATTCGCCAGCGACGCCCCGTCGACGAACTCGAAGGTGACGTTCTCGCCGGGGCTCGGCGTCACCGTGTCGGTCGGACTCGGCGGCGCGTCGCTCGGCGTTCCGGTAGCGGGCGGGGAGCCATCGGGCGTCCCCGGCCCCGGCCCGCCATCATCTCCGATGTCGAGCACGAACGTCCCGAGACCGCCACCGGCCGCGGCCAGTACGAGCACGAGTACGATCAGGATCAGTCGCCGCCTGTTCGATTCCTCGTCCTCGGGAACGGTGTCACTCGCGGCCATCTGAGCCACCTCCCGCCCGATGTCCGCGACTGGCGGCGGTCGACCGTTCGGCCCGCGGCGGACCTGTCGGTCGCTCGCCGTCGTCCCGTGAATCCGCCGTGTGTTCCCGTCTCGCCGTCACGCTCTCTCACCCTTGCTGACACCCACCCCGGGTGTGCGATCCGGAACCGCGACCGACGCCGTCGACGGTCCGTGTCCGCGTCCGCGTCTCCGCGCGTCCGGAGTATACTGGTATATATCCGGTATAATGACGTAAATAGGTTGGTATTAACCGGGTGGGCGGCGAACCGTGATCGTTTTCTCCCCGCCGGAACGAGGGGTCGTATGGACGTGTACGGTATTATCGGGAATCCGGTAGAGCACTCGCTATCGCCGCCGCTGCACCAGGCGGCTTTCGACGAGCGCGGTATCGACGCCAAGTTCGTCACCTTCGAGGCCGACGAGGACCGCATCGAGGAGGCCTTCCGCGGCGCGGAGGCGCTTGGAATCGACGGGTTGACCGTCACTCTGCCGTTCAAACACGACGCCTACGACTTCGTCGACCCCGAGGAGTCGGTCGAGCGCGTCGGCGCGGTCAACACCATCGACTTCACCGACGACGGCCCGGTCGGGTACAACACCGACATGACCGGGACGCTCCGGGCGTTCGAGCACCACGACGTGAGCCTCGACGGCGCGGACGCCGTCGTCGTGGGCGCCGGCGGCGCCGCCCGCGCGCTCGCCTTTGGCTTCGAGGAGGCGGGCGCCGACGTGTCGATCGTGAACCGAACCGAATCGAAGGCCCACGACCTGGCCGCGGAGGTCCCCGGCGCGAGCGGGCACGGCCTCGACGCACTCACCGACCTGATGGCCGGGGCGGACGTGGTGGCCAACGCCACCAGCGTCGGCCTCGAATCCGACGAGTCGGTCGCGCCCGCCGACGCGTGGCACGGCGACTGCGTCGCCTTCGACGCCGTCTACAAGCCCCTGGAGACGCGCTTTCTCAGCGACGCCGCCGCCGCCGGCGCGCAGACTATCGACGGCGCGTGGATGCTCCTGTTCCAGGGCGTCGACGCCTTCGAAATCTGGACCGGCGTCGACGCGCCGGTCGACGTGATGAACGAGGCGCTGCGAAGCCACCTGTGAACGATCGATAGAACGCCTTTTCCGTCGGAGTCCACTCCTCACCACGTGACGATCACAACTGGCGACTCCGTGACGATCGAGTACACCGGGCGACTGGACGACGGCTCCGTTTTCGATACGTCGCGCGAATCGGTTGCCGAGGAAACCGGACTGGCCGAGGAACAACCCGACCGAAACTACGATCCGCTCACGGTCGAGGTCGGGGCGAACCAGGTCATCGAGGGGATGGACGACGCGCTCGTCGGACTGGAACAGGGTGCCACCTCGACCGTCGCGATCCCGCCCGAGAAGGCGTACGGGGAATGGACCGAGGAGCGCGTCCAGGAATACGACGCCGAGGAGTTCGACCGGATGATGGGCGAGAACTCTCCCGAGGAGGGCGCCTATCTCGAAACACAGGACGGCGGCGTCGGCGAGATAGTGAAACTTGGGGACGAGGTCGTCCGTGTCGACTTCAACTCCCAGCTCGCGGGCGAGACACTCGAGTTCGACATCGAAGTCGTCGATGTCTCCGAAAACTAGGGCCGTATCACGCGTTTTTCGCGGACGTGACGCAGACGGTCAGGCGTCGATGTGACGCAGACGGTCAGGCGTCGATATCCGACGCTTCGATCCGGGTACCGGTGATCAGGAACCATCCCTGCCCGTAAAGGTTGACGGCCTGCGGGGCCTCGGGGCCGCCGGGCATCGCGGCGTTGCGCTGGACTGCCCCGTCGTCGGTGACGACCGTCTTGGCGGCGCTGACGGCGCGCTCGGCGTGCTCGCGGTAGTCCTCGTCGAGCAGGCCGCGGTCGACGGCCTCGGTGAATGCGAAGGCGTACTGGAGCGTACCCGACGTCTCCAGGTACATGCTCGTGTCGTCGATGAGGTGGTGCCAGAAGCCGCTGCGGTCCTGATAGTCGGCTATGCTCTCCAGGTGGGTGACGACGAGTTCCTGCAGCGTCTCGCGCTCGGGGTGGTCGTCGGGGACGTACCGGAGCGTGTCCAGAATCCCGTTGGCCATCCAGCCGTTGCCCCGCAGCCACAGCGACCCGTCGGGGTAGCTGTCGGGCGTCTCGCGCCAGATGTGTCGGTAGAGATCCGACTTGGGGTCACGGAGGTGCTTGTCGTGGACGAGGATCTGGTCGATGGCCTCCTCGATGGCCTCGGGTCGGTCGGCGACTTGGCCGTAGCGGGCCATGAACGGACACATCATGTAGACGGCGTCGATCCACAGTTCGATGCCGTCGATGTGATGGGAGAGGCCCCCGTCCTCGGTGCGGGGAGCGTCCTCGTGGAAGTACTCGAACTGGCGGCGGCAGGCGTCGAGGTAGAAGTCCGGGCCGCCCGCCTCGTAGCGGTCGAGGACGAGATAGCCGAAGGCTCCGGCGTCGGGCACCGGGCGGAACACGCGGTGTTCGTCCCACTCGGGGACGACGTCGATGGAGCCGTAGGCCAACTGGCCCTTGCTCGACTGCGAGCGGACCGCCTTGTCGATATACTCCTCAGCGATTTCGGTGTGTTCCTCGTCGTCGGTCGCGAGCAGGCCGCGCAACACCATCGGCCGCTCGCCCTGGATGAAGTCCTCGAAGTTCAGGTCTAGCGTGTAGTCGGCGACGGTCGGTATCAGTTCGGACAGCGGTCGCTGTGTCGACATACCCGGACGTGTGGCCGCCGCGAGTATAAGGATGCGTGAATCGACCCACCGGACCGACTGTCCGGGCCGGATCAGTCTGTCGGGCTGCTTTCCCGGGCCCGGCTCAGTCCCGGGAGTCGCCGTCGCGGTTCTCCGCGTAGATCCGTTCGATGGCGTCGTCGTGGATCTCCTGGATGTTGCGGCGTTTCTTCTTCATCGAAGGGGTCAGCATGTCGTTGTCGCTGGTCCACTCCCGCGGGACGAGTTCGAATCGCTTTATCTTCTCGATGCGCTCGAGGTCGGCGTTGACTTTCTCGACGGCCACGTCGACCCACTCGCGAACCCGCTCGTCGCGACAGCGCGCCTCCACGTCGTCCGGGAGGTCGATCCCCTCGCGCTCGGCCCACCGCGCCATCGCCTCGAAGTTCGGAACGACGAGCGCGCCGACGAACTTGCGGTCGTCGCCGACGACCATCACCTGGTCGACCCGGTCGCTCGTCGCGAACCGGTCCTCGATGGGGCCTGGGGCGACGTTTTTCCCCGTCGAGAGCACCATCAGCTGTTTGATGCGGTCCTTGAACCGCAGGTACCCCTCGTCGGTTATCTCGACCACGTCGCCTGTCCGGAAGTAGCCGTCATCGGTGAACGTCGCCTCGGTTTCGTCAGGTCGGTCCCAGTAGCCGTCGGTGACGTTCGGCCCGTCGACATGGAGTTCGCCCACCGGCCCCTCGGCCTCGGGGAACTGGGTCTCCCCGACCATCGACTCGTCGACGCGCGCGTCGACGTCGACGACCGGCGGCCCCATCGTGCCTGTCCGGATCGCCTCGGGCGGGTTGACCGAGACGACCGGCGCCGTCTCGGTGAGACCGTACCCCTCGACGATGGGGACGCCCATCCCGACGAACAGATCCGCGAGGTCGCCGCTCAGGCTCCCGCCGCCGCTGACGAGGAACTCGACGTTCCCGCCGAGCGACTCCTTGACCGTCGAGTAGACGAGTCGGTCCGCGATGGCGTGTTTCGCCCCGAGTACCGGCCCGGGGCTGTCCGCCTGCGCGTAGTCGACGGCGACGTCGACGGCCCACTCGAAGATCCGCTCCTTTATCGCGGACTCGCTGGCCTGCTCGCGCATTCGGTCGAAGATGCGTTCGTAGACTCGGGGGACGCTCGCGCCCGTCGTCGGCTGGACCAGCTTGAGGTCATCGGCGAGCGTGTCGGGACTCTCCGCGTAGGCGACGGTCACGCCCGAGGCGAACATCAGGAAATGTCCCGAGAGACGCTCGAAGACGTGCGCGAGCGGGAGAAAGGAGATGGCCCGCGAGTTCTCGTCGAGCACCGGCACGTCGGTCTTGTCGGGTCGGGGCCCCATTCGCGTCCGGCACTGGTTGATGTTCCCCCGAAAGTTGCGGTGGCTGAGCCTGACGCCTTTCGGCTGGCCGGTGGTGCCCGACGTGTAGATGATGCTCGCCAGGTCCGTCGGATCGCGCTCGTCGATCCACCCCTGATAGGCGGACTCGTCGAAGACGTCCGCGCCGCGGTCGTGGACCGCGTCGAGGCCGTGGACGTTCTCGCGCTCGGTCCCGTGTTCGTCGATGACAACCGAGAACTCCAGCGAGAGGTCCTCTTCGACCTCGTGGACGCGGTCGAGCAGTTCGCCGTTGCCGGCGACGACGCCGGTCGCGTCCGGGTCGTCGAGGAGATAGCGAACCTGCCGGACCGAGGAGTCGGTGTAGACGGTGGTGACGACGCCGCCGGCCGCCAGTATCGCGAAGTCACAGAGCGCCCACTCCATGCGGGTGTCCGCGAAGATGGCGATGCGGTCGCCCGCTTCGACGCCCAGGTCGCGAAAGCCGGCCGCGAGATTGCGGACGATCGTCCCCATCCGTTCGTAGGAGATGCCGGCGTACTCGCCGTCGGGTGCCGGCGGGACGATATCGGGCGCGAGCGAGCGGTCGTAGACCCCGCCCTTGTAGCGCTGGGCCGTCGCCGCCCCGTACCGGTCGGCCGCCGCCTCGAACATCGCGGCGAGCGTGTCGTCACCTATCACCTCGTCGTCGTAGGCCTGCTCGGCCTCCCACCAGTCACCCTCGGGTTCGGCGAATTCCATACCATCCGATAGGGCTGGGTAATTAATAATCGTTATCGTCATTTCGCTGCCTCAGCCCCGGAAACGCGCGAAAACTCGCCCCGCGTTGGATGGCGCGTCACGGCAGGATGGGCATGATCTCGAACATTTGATATCGCCGATAACGGTTTATCAGTTCTGCATTCGAGACCGCTCCTGGGGCAGGATCAACAAGAATGGGGGGAGAGATCACCGGAACTGGCGAATTTGCCCCGGATGGCCGACCTCCGCTCCGTCCGAGTATGGGAAGGCGACGACACGACTTCCACGCAGGGTATCGCAAGGCGGACTATCGTCAGGCAGACTACCGCCAGCCGGTTACCGCCAGGCGGGCACGGAGAACTCCTCGTCTGCGGCGACGTCCGAGTGGACCGGCTCCCAGTCGAGAACGGCGCGCGCTTTCTCGTTGGACAGCGCCGACTCCTTGCCTTCGAGGTCACACCGCTCGGGGAGCGCACCGCAGATCGACTCGACGATCTCGGCGGTCGGCGGACCGAGGTAGTTCTCGTCCGCGACACAGAGGAACTCGTCGTAGCCGTCCCGGTCGGCCGCGAGTGTGGCCTCGATCATCCGTGCAACGTCCCGGACATCGACGTATGAGCCGAAGTTCCCGCCGGCGTCGTCACCGTCGAGCGAGGCGTCCTCGCGGGGCGGCCGCGTGCGGTGTGCGTCGGGGGTGTGGATGGTCGTCGCGCGGATCGTCGTCACCGGTACCTGATAGCGCCGGGCGACCATCTTCGCGACCTCCTCGCTACAGACCTTCGAGACGCCGTAGGGGTCCTGTGGTCGGTGGGGGTGGTCCTCGTCGATGGGCAGGTAGTCCGGAACCCAGTCGTGGGCCGCGAAGAGGGCGCCGTAGGTGGCCTGCGAGGAGAGCCAGACCACCTCGGCGTCGGTTCGGCCCGCGGCGACGAGGGCGTTGTACGTGCTCGCGGTGTTGTTCTCGAACACGCGCGTCCCGGGGTTATCGAGCGGGTTCGAGATAGCCGCGCAGTGGACGACCGCGTCGGGGTCTGTCTCGTGGACCGACTCCCACGTCTCGCCGGCGTCGCGCAGGTCGACCTGCCGAACCGAGAGGTGCGACCGGGTGCCGGCGGGCTTCTCGCGGTCGAGGCCGACCACCTTGGTCCCCGCGTCGGCGAGGCGGTCACACACCCACGAGCCAACGTCGCCCGTCGCGCCGGTCACAACCGCCGTGTCGATACCGTGGTCGAACTCGGTCGTCGCGTCACGCGCCATACACGTCGTTGAACGCCGTGAGCAATAATGCTACGCCCAACTTGGGGTCGCCGTGACGGCGACCGACGCCTCGGACGGCTCCCTCCCGCCCCGCGTGGACGCTCCACTCCGAAAGAGCCGATACACCCCGCGAGTGCGCCTCCGGCATCGAGAACGCATATACGACCGGGGCGTCTCGTTCCGGTATGACCGACGGAACGCCCTCGACCGCCGGCTGGTTCGCCGGGGTCGACCCCGACGACGTGGACGCGGCCGCCGAACGGATCCGGACGGGCGGGGCTGACCAGCCCGAGGACTGGCCGTCGCTGGCCGTCGAGCAGGGATTCGCGACCGACGAGGACGACTACTACGACAGCCTGCACGAGGCTAGCGTCGCGGCCGCCGGTGCCGGCGTCCGCGAGCGGGAACTGGCCGACGACCAGCAGCTCATCCACGCCGTCAGGGCGATGGACGACTGCGAGCGCACCGCCAACGAACTGGCCGAGCGCGTCGCGGAGTGGGCCGGGTCCCGCTTCGCGGACAGCGCGACTGGCGTCGAGTACGCCCGCGAACTGGCCGAGCACCAGGGAGGAGATCCGGCCGACCCCGCCGAGGAGCGCCTGGTCGCGCTGGCCGGGCGCGTCGCGGACCTGGCCGAGGAGGCCGAGGACTTGCGGGCCTTCGTCACCGAGACGACGCCGGCCGTCGCGCCGAACCTCGCCGCGATGGCCGGGCCGGTGCTGGCCGCGCGACTGGTCGCCCTCGCCGGCGGACTGGCGTCGCTGGCGAAGAAACCCTCGGGGACCGTGCAGGTGCTCGGCGCCGAGGACGCCCTCTTCGCCCACCTCCGCGGGTCGGCGCCCTCGCCCAAACACGGCGTCATCTACACGCACGAGTACGTCCACGGAACCCACCCCGACGAGCGCGGGTCGACCGCGCGAGCGCTCGCCGGCAAACTCACCATCGCCGCACGGGTCGACCACTACAGCGGCGAGCGAAAGCCCGAACTCGACGCCGAACTCGACGAGCGCATCGCGACCATTCGCGCGCGCACCGGTGACGACCCTCCCACGAGCGGCGGAAAGAACGGAGGTGACGGGTCGTGACTGACCTTCCCACGGGCGTCGAGCGGCGCACTTTCGACGGCGCCGAGCGACTCGCGACGCGTGGCGAACCGGTCTACGGCGAACCCACTGACGATGAGTGGCGCGCCTGGAACCCCCACCGCTCGAAGCTCGGCGCGATGCTCGAACTGGGGATGGAGATGGGACTCGCGGGCGGCGAGACGGCCCTCTATCTCGGCGCGGCCGCCGGAACCACGGTGAGCCACGTCGCGGACTTCGCGGGGCCGACCTACGCCGTCGAGTTCGCTGCGCGGCCACTGCGGGACCTGCTCGACGCCGTCGAGTCCCGCCCGCGCCTGTTTCCACTGCTGGCCGACGCCCGGGCCCCCGAGGAGTACGCCCACGTCGTCGAACCGGTCGACGTCATCGTGCAGGACGTGGCCACCCGCGGCCAGGCCGCCGTCGCCGCAACGAACGCCCGCTTTCTGCGCCCGGACGGCCGCCTCCTGCTCGCCGTCAAGGCCCGGAGCGAGGACGTGACCGCCGCGCCGGAGGCTGTGTTCGAGGGCGCCCTCGATGAACTGCGCGAAACCTACGAAATCCTCGAAACTAGCCGTCTCGAGCCGTATCACGGCGACCACCTCGGCGTGGTTGCTCGGCCGGATATCGAGTCGTAAACCGACAGACGCTATATCAATATCGGCTGAGTGGCTCCACACACGTTCCGTATGTAGAGATCTACAAAGCACCAACCGCCCAACAGTATCTAAGTCATCACCGGCTCAGAGAAGTCCGATAGCCCGGTCAGGTCCCTCATTAGTCAGAATACTGTGATACTGTATAGAGAATCGACGGCGATCACAAGTTGAGATGGAACTCGCGTGACTGAGACGCCGAAGAGAGATGTACTAACAAGTCCATACACGTCATAACATATAACTCCCTACACGGCGAACGCCTCTTCATGAGCGGTTCAAGCTACGATGAAACGATTCAGTTCCGTGCCGGAGCCGAAAAAGAGGCTGCGGAGCTGCTTGATGAGGTTCATATTGGCGGCGTTAACGTAAGTGAGCTCGCCCGGACCGGGTTAGTCGAGATGCTTCGCCGGTCTCTGGACGAACAGGACGAGATCGCGGTCTACGAACGATATAGTCGCGGTGAAATCGATGAAGATGTAGCTCGGGTTCTCCTCGGTGAGAAAATCGACCAGATGGAAGCGGAGAAAGACGCGTTCGAGTCAGCAATGGAGCGGGACACCTCGACATTCCTCGCTGAGAGCGATGGCGAGTGATCCTCGCCATCCGCTCCTGGCTGATACGAGTTCCCTGATTGCCGTTGCGAACACCGACCAGTGGGACGTTCTGGCGGAGTCGCTTGCTCTCACCACCACGAACGTCTGTAAGCACGAACTGCAGAACCACGTCAACTCGAACACGTACGCACCGGAAGGAACTCGCGAACAGTACCTGAAACGGGGCAGCCAGCGCGTGCTCGATCACATAGACGACGATTCCTCGTCGTGGTCGTGTGTGACTGTTGTTCCCTGCCCTCACGGACCAGACGCGGGTGAAGAATCGCTGAAGCAGGAACTGTCCGAACACGGTGACTCGTATCAAGTCGTCTCGCTTCTCGATGGAGCCGCACGTCGGTCGATCAGGCGACTGGTTGACGACCACGGAGACGACGTTGACGTTGTGGGACCGCCGTATCCGCTCTATGTTCTCTTCGATAACGAACTTATATCGAAGACCGAGTTCTGTGAGGCCTCAGGCGAGATGATTCGGACGGAAGGGTGGACGGGCTACGAGGTCGTCAAGAACGCGTGGACAGGCATTCCCGTTGATTGTTCCGAGGACCTTGAGGACGATATCCTTCCACTCTGAAAGCCCAAAATGCCCGACGCTCAGTGCAGTACGTCTACTGAGCAACTGCGGTGGCGGCCGCTGGCTGGCCTCCAGGCCGGGGCTTGGTGACGGACGGAATCCCTCCCGATCGGCGCCGAAGGGAAAATTTTAGCGGGCGCGCTCCCACGTTCGGATGATGGATGACCTGGGGTCGCGCGAGGCGTTCACCCGGATGGGAACGCTCGGGATCGAAGAGGAGTATTACGTCGTCGACGAGGACGGGCGCCCCACGTCTGGCACGGACGAACTCGTCTACGAGTCCGAACCGCCCGAGATCCTGGAGGGGCGCCTCGACCACGAACTGTTCAAGTGCGTCGTCGAGGCGCAGACGCCGACCATCGAGGACCCGTCGAGCGCGCGCGAGACGCTCTGTACGGTGCGCGAGGCGCTGGTCACCCACGCCGAGGCCCACGGCTACGGCATCGCCGCCGCCGGCCTCCACCCGCTCGCGAAGTGGCGCGACCTCGAACACGCCGAGAAACCGCGCTACCGATCCCAACTCGACCGCATTCAGTACCCCCAGCACCGCAACACGACGGCCGGTCTGCACGTCCACGTCGGTGTCGACGACGCGGACAAGGCCGTCTGGATCGCAAACGAGATCCGCTGGCACCTCCCCGTCATGCTGGCGCTGTCGGCCAATTCGCCGTACTGGAACGGCCACGACACCGGCCTCCACTCCGCGCGGGCGAAGATATTCGAGGCGTTGCCAAACACCGGGATCCCGACCGCCTTCGAGGATTACGCGGCCTTCGAGACCTACGAGCGGCGGATGGTCGAGACCGGGAGCATCGCGGACCGGGGCGAACTCTGGTTCGACGTGCGCCCGCACTCGGGCCACGGCACCGTCGAGGTGCGCACGCCCGACGGACAGGCCGACCCCGACACGGTGATGGCGTTCGTCGAGTACGTCCGCGCGCTTGTCGCGGACCTGGGTGCCCGGTACGAGGACGGCGAGTCCGGCACCGACTATCGCCGGGAACTCTACGACGAGAACAAGTGGCGCGCGATCCGGCACGGTCACGGCGCGAGCCTCCTCGACCGCGAGTTCGAGACGACGACTGATCTGGGCGAACTCGTCGAACGCGAGGCCTCGCGGCTGGGCATCGACGGGATCCGCGAGGTGTACGACGCCGAGAGCGGCGCCGAGCGCCAGCGCCGCCTCCGCGAGGAGAGCGGCGTCGCCGCGCTGTGTGACTCGCTCGCACTCCAGTATCAGTGAGTTTCACTGCCCGGTCTCGACGGCGCCCGCGCCGATTTCGGCTGCTGAGAATCCTCGGCAAGATTTTTACCCGGCAGGGGCTTTCGTCCTTCTAGAGAGGACGCATGTCTACTGACGATTCAGCGGACGACGACGAGGGAACCGAACGGTCAGACGCGGGGGACCTGGACGAGGAGTTCGAGGACCTGGACGGGGAGGGCGGGAACGTTCGGGAACGGCTCGAGGAGAGCGCCGACAAGGCCGTCACCGGATTCGACGAAGGACTCGTCGATCTGCTCTCGTGGGTCCTCGAGACCGAGACCCGCGCGCGGATCTACGTCTATCTCCGGCAGCACCCCGACAGCACCAGCGACGAAATCGCCGAGGGGACGGGCCTGTACCCGAGCACCGTCCGCGAGGCGCTCGCGGAACTCCACGACGAGGAGAAGGTGAGCCGGCACAAACGCGAGAGCGACGGCGCGGGCAACAACCCCTACGAGTACGCTGCGATGGCGCCGAGCGAACTCGTCGGCAGCATCGTCGACGACGTCCAGGACGAACTCAACACCGTGTTCAATCTCGACGACGTCCTCGGCTCCGACGAGGACGGCGAGAGCGAAGTCGAGTCCGAACCAGTCACGATCACCGTCGAGGACGAGGACGCGGACGACGAGGCAGACGATATCGGCGACGAGACAGACGATATTGACGACGATGCGGACGATATCGGCGACGAGACAGACGACATCGACGACGATGCGGACGACGCGGATGACGATGCGGACGGCGCGGATGACGATGCGGACGGCGCGGACGACGATGCGGACGGCGCGGACGACGAGGAGTAACCCCGAGTGTGGACGGGGAAAGCCGAAGGCACTTTAATCGGCGCCGCCGTCGGGGCGCACATGAAGGTCGCGCTGGGTGGGACGTTCGATCCAGTTCACGACGGCCACCGCGCGCTGTTCGAGCGCGCGTTCGAGTTGGGTGACGTGACTGTCGGGTTGACGAGCGACGAACTCGCGCCGAAGACGCGCGACGACGACCGCTACGTCCGCCCGTTCGCGGAGCGCAAGGCGGAGTTGGAGGCCGAACTCGCCGTGCTCGCCGAGGAGTACGACCGGGAGTTCGAGGTCCGCCGCCTCGAGGAACCGACCGGCATCGCGACCGAACCCGGGTTCGACGCGCTGGTCGTCTCCCCCGAGACCGAGACCGGCGGCAAGCGGATCAACGAGATCCGCCGCGACCGCGAACTCGACCCCCTCGACATCGAAGTCGTCGGCCACGTCCACGCCGAGGACGGTGCGAAGATATCGAGCACCCGGATCGTCCGCGGCGAGATCGACGAACACGGAAACGTAACGCCCGAGTCGACCGGCCGCGGCCTCACGCCCGACGAATAGCGCTCGCTCGCGAACTTCTCTGCCAGGATTTCTCCACCCTCGATTTTCCGCTCGCTCACCAGCCCGGTGCGTCGAGCCCCGCCGCCTCGAGCATCGGCTTCCAGCGCTGTGAGATCGTCAGTCGCGCCACGTCGGCGGCCTCGGCGACCGCGTTCTGACTGCGGCGGTCGCCCTCGACCAGTCCGGCGACGTAGAGGCTCGTCGCCAGCACCGCCCGCTTGGAGCGGTCGCTCTCGGGCACGTTCGAGAGAAACAGGTCCGCCGCCCGCGAGCGGGCGGCCCCGCTCAACTCGAGGCGCTCGGCGACGCCCTCGAGTTCCTCGAGCCACTCCTCGTTGGCCACCTGATCGCGGGCGCTGTACATCGCGAGAGCGTACGCCGTCGACCGTCTTAAATCACGGGTCGGGGGCCGACGCCCGCTCACAGCATCCGCTCGAACTGGCCGAGCGGGGGGAACCGGAGCACCTCGTCGCTGTCCTCGTCGTGGACGACCGGGCGAAACGACGCGACGCGGGTCACGAGCGGGGACAGTTCCGGCCGCGCAGTGCCGAGGCGGCCGTTGACCGAGAGCCCCTCGACGAGGCGGTTGAACGGCGGCAGGACGACCACGTCCGACCGCCGATACGCACCGTTGCCGACGAGGAAACAGGGGCGTTTCTGCCCCTCGATGACGATGGCCGGGTGGTCGTGGCCGACGACGTATCGGTCGGCGTCCGTCTCGGGTTCCTCGTGGCCGTGACAGACCACCGTCGTCCCCTCGCCGGCGTCGAGTTCGTACTCGTCGACGATATCGCCGGCGTAGGCCGCGTCGAGCATCGTGTCGTGATTGCCCCTGACCACGACCAGTCGGGCGCCGGCCTCGCGGACGGTCCGCGAGAGGTCGGTCAGCGCCCGTTCGGCCGTGTCGGGGACGTAGTCGAACGAATGGAACACGTCGCCCGCGAGGACGACCTCCGCGGGTTCGAAGTGGTCGAGCAGGGCCGCGAGGCGGTCGACGCAGTCCTCGCCGGCGCCCATCGGGAACTCGACGGTCGAGGCCGCACCCTTCCCGAAGTGGGTGTCCGCGAGGACCAGCGTGTCGTCGAGGGAGAGCGCCCGGTCGCGGAAGTCGAGGCTCATCGGCTGTTCTCGGTGATGGCCGCTGAAATGCGTACCGCTTGTCGGGTGTGGCCCCGAGTGACCGTGTATCCAGCACGGCACGCTCTCGATCCGCTCGTGGATCGCGGTGCTCGCGATTCGCGCGACGCCGTCTCGCGCCCGCACCTCGATTCCGGGCGGAATCAGAACAGCGCGTCGGGCAGGTCGGCCAGCGAGTCGAGCACGTAGTCGGGGTCGACCGCGCTCTCGGCGAGGGCCGCGTCGTCGGAGACGCCGGTCCGGACCAGCGCCGTAGTCATCCCGTTGCGCGCGCCCATCTCGAGGTCGGTATCGAGTCTGTCCCCGACGACGACACACTCCGCGGCGGTGACGCCGAGTCGGTCCAGCGCCGCTCGCGCGGTCTCGTCGGCGGGCTTGCCGAGCACGCGGTCGGGGTCCCGTCCGATCGTCCCCGCGATGGCGGCGATGATCGCACCCGACCCCGGCAGCAGGCCGTCGTCGGTCGGCACCGTTCGGTCGGGGTCGGTCCCGATGACGGTCGTCTCCTCGTCGATGCCGTCGAGCGCGTCGGCCATCGTCCCGTAGTCGAAGCGGTCGTCCCAGGAGACGACGCAGACGGTCGCCTCGCGCGGGTGGGTGACGAGCGACTGCCCGCTCGCGCGGAGGTACGCGGCCAGCGAGTCCGAACCGACGACGTACGTCGGCGCCTCTGGGTGGTGCTCGCGGAGGTAGTCACGCGTGACCGTCGACGCCGGGAGGACCATCCGCTCCGTGACTTCGATGCCCAGGTTCGCCAGACGGTCGACGTACTCGGCGGGCGTCTTCGTCGGGTTGTTGGAGCAAAAGAGGACGGCGATGTCCCGCTCGCGCAGTCGTTCGATGGCCGTCGCCGCGCCGGGGACGAGCGAGTCACCGCGGTAGACACAGCCGTCGAGGTCGACGATGGCGCCGCGGATCACGACTCGACCCTCCGCGGGACGGCCGGGGATCCGACCCGTTCGACGTGCGTTCTCATCGTCCGAACGTTCGGCCGTGTCGGCAAGTGTTCACCGGTCGGTCGTGGCCGGTCGATCACTGGCCTGGCCGCTGGCATGGCTTCTCGGTCGATCACTGGCCTGGCCGCTGGTCCCGCTCTCGGCCGCTCATCTCCCCGCGGCCTGCCACCGCGGGCCGGCGCGCGCCGAGAGCCACAGTCCCACGGCCGCGCCGACGGCGGCGACGCCGACGGCGACGCCCGTCGCCACCGCTGGATCGGCCGAGTACGCCAGCGCGGCCACCACGAGCGGGAGCGTGACCAGCGCAAGCGCGGCGCCGAAGGCGACGAAACGCGGCGTGTCGAAGAGCAACTCGTTCGGCGAGAGCCCGGTGACGTAGGCGGTCACGCCGAAGACGTAGAGCGCAACGAGCGGGAAGACGACGGCGCCCAGCGCCACGTCGACGGGGGGAACCCACAGCAGCGACAGCGCGAGATAGACCAGGCCCGCGGGAAGCGAGAGCACGAGGAAGGCCGTCCGCTTGCCCGCGAAGACGGCGTCCATCGAGAGGGGATAGCGCCGATACTCCCGCCGGTCGTCGAACTGCGTCACCCAGCTGTAGGTCGTGAACGCGCCCAGCCCGAGGAGCGTGCCAAAGGCGATGCCCGGCGAGGGGGAGAGCGCGGTGACGCGACCGACCTCGCGGACGAGAAGCGCCGTCACGCCGAAAAGCACGCCCATCGAGAACAGCACCTTCCAGACCGACCCCGAGGAGCGCGCGACTTCGAGCGTCGACCGCGTCGCGACGCCGGTCCGGTCGCGGAGCGCGTCCCGCACGCGGGAGTAGCGGTCCGGCGACGTGCGCGCGGCGCCGCCGTCGGCCGGGCGGAAGGTGAGCGGCCCGAGCACCGAGAGGGCGAGCGCCGGTCCGAATCCAGCGATAGCGGTCGCGACCGATGGCGACCGCTGGAACGCCAGCGGCGAGTACGCGACGGGGTCGAGTCGGCCGGCGATGGCGGCCGCCGTGGCTGTGACGAGCACGGCCACGAGCGCCAGCCGAGCGACCCGATTCCGTGTGGCGACCCCGGCCAGGGTGAGGCTCGCGCCGGCGCCGTAGGCGAACGTGACCGCGGTCGTCAGCCACAGCAGGCCGACGCTCCCGGCGGAAACGCCCGTCACCGCGGCGAAGACGGCGTAGCCGGCGGCGAGCGGGCCGAGGAACAGCACGGAGTAGTAGAGCAGGTCCTTGAGGAGAAAGACCGCGAGGAGCCGCCGCCAGGTCACCGGGAGCGTCCGCGCCGAGAAGACGAGCAGGGTCACGTCGCCCAGTACGTCACGGAGCGCGTCGCGGCCGACGAGGCCGATAGAGCCGACCTGGAGGCCGAAAAAGAACACGAGCGCGTGCAGGCCGCCCGCGACGGCGCCGCTTCCCACGTCGGTCAGGGTGAGCAACCAGAATCCGCCGCCCGAGAGCGCGGCGACCACGACGGGGAAGGCGGCGAACCGGTCCCCGAACAGTTCGCTGTGGAGTCGGTACTCCTCGCGGATCATCCGGCCGAGCAACCCGCCGGTCATGGTCGGTCACCGCGGCGCTCGACCGTCGCGTCGTCGCCGTGGGTTGCGTCGTCGTCGCGGACGGTGCCCTCGCCCTCGTGGATGGCGCCCTCGTCGTCGTGGACCTCTTCGCGGAAGTAATCGAGCAGTCGCTCGTCGGGGCCGAGTTCGCGCGGGTCGCGCTCGGCCACGAGGCGGCCGTCGCGGAGGATGGCCACGCCGGTACAGAGCTGTTCGGCCACTTCGAGGAAATGGGTCGAGAGAAAGAGCGTGTTCCCCCGGTCGCAGTAGTCCCGGAGGTGGTCTTTGACCTCCGCCTGCATGATCGGGTCGAGGTTGACCAGCGGTTCGTCGATGAACACCAGGTCGGGTTCGTGGACGAACGCCTGTGCGAGCATCACGCGCTGGCGCTCGCCTTCCGAGAGATCGGTCGAGAGCGTGTCAAGGTTGGCGCGGAATCCGAGCCGGTCGGCCCAGGTGTCGATGCGCTCGTCGATATCGGGCAACTCGCGCACGTCACCGACGAACTGCAGGTACTCACGCGGCGTGAGGAAACTCGGCGGGTCCTCGCGCTCGGGGAGGATGCCGACGGCCTCGCGGACGGCGATCGGGTCGGCCACCGGGTCCGCGTCGAGCACGCGCGCCGACCCGCTTGTGGGCTCGCGCTGGCCGGTCAGGATCTCGATGGTCGTCGTCTTGCCGGAGCCGTTCGGGCCAAGCAGGCCGAACAGTTCGCCCTCGGGGACCGACAGCGAAAGGTCCGCGAGCGCCGTAGCGTCGCCGTACGACTTGGTCAGGTCGTTCGTCTCGATAGCAGGCATTGTGGTCCCGTGGTCGTCTCTCTGTCACTGGCGGCCACGAGGTATTAGAGGTTTGGACGGCGGGTTCTGGTGTCGCCAGACAGTCGCGATTCAGTCCGCACCGGCGCCGTACCCGGCCGACTCCCGCCCCGAGCCCGAGTCACCGTCGGACACCGAGTCACGGTCGGACACCGAGCGCCGCGCGCGCCGGCGCAGCGAGTCGTAGAGACCGTCGGCGACGCGCTCGCGGAGGTCCTCGACCGTCTCGGCGTCGATGTCCACGGCCTGTGGGTCGCCGCTGGCGAAACTGTAGCCGCCGGCCGTGTCGACGGTGACGGTTCCCAGGTCGCGTCGGCGCTGGAAAATCGTCTCCGAACTGAACACCGTCTGGACGCGGTGGAACGGGACGACCTTCGTCTGTCGGACCCAGAAGCCGTTGCGCGTGACGACGTGGTCCGCGCCGAGCGCCCAGCCGCGGTGTTTCCATTTCAGGTGGGCCGCGAGCGGGACGAACACGAGCGCGACCAGCGGGAGATACCAGAACAGGTCGTACTCGCTCACCTGACCGCCGACGTACAGCACCGCGGCGAGCACGAGAAGCGCGCCGGCATAGCGGGCGGCGTATCGCAACCGGGCCCGGGTGGGCGGTCGCTCGAACGATCCGAGGTCGGCGGGTTCGAGCGATGTCGTGAGCGCGAGGACGCGCTCGCGGTCGGCCAGCGGGATGGCCGACTGAGAGCTCGTCGAGCCCTGACTGGACCCAACCTGCCCCGCCGTCTCGATGTACAGCGAGGCGTACCCCAACCACCGGGCGAGGACGTTCTCCTTGACCGTGAGCGTCTGGACCTTCGACAGCGGGATGGTCCCGCTGAACCGCTGGAGGAGGCCCCGCTCGTAGCGGAGTTCGTCCGCCCCGCGGTCGAGCGTGAACCCGTAGTACCGCGCCGCGTTCAGGATCCCGGAGAGCAGCGCCAGCGCGAGGATGACCACCAGCGCGGCGATCGGGCCGAAGGCCGCCCGCGCCAGGCTTTCGGCGCCGAAGGCGAACCCGCCCTCGATGGTCGGCGCCAGCGACGGCGCGAACACCGAGATACCGAGAAAGAGGACGGATGCGAGTCGCAGGTCCATCGAGACGAACGCGAGCACGCCGAGTTCCCGCTCGGTGATCGAGAAGACGGTTTCGAACCGCTCGGCCTCCGTCGCCACTCCGTCCCTCTCGCTTTCCTCCCCGCGCTCGCCGGCCTTCGCCGCCCGGCTCAGCCGGCTGATCTCGGACTGGAGTCGGTCGGCCTCGTCGACGCCGACGTATCGCAGGTGCGCCTCTGTTCCGCCGCCGCCGGCCGTCTCGAGGCCGACGGCCGCGAGGCCGAGCGCGCGCTGGAGGACGTTCTGGCTGATGTCGACGTTCTGGATCCGCCGGAGCGGGATCTCCCGTTCGCGCCGCGAAAGCACCCCCGAGCGGATGTCGAAGGTGTCGACCGTGAGTTCGTACTCGTAGCGGCGGTAGTAGGCCACGTGATAGCCGACGATGGCCGCGATACCGCCGATCAGCACCGCCGCGGTCAGGATTGCGACCGTCGTCCCCTCGGAGGTGAGAAATCCCGGAACGCCACCGCCGATGATGAACAGGCCAAAGACGATCCCCATACTCTGCTCGACGAGTCGATACGGGATCGAGAGCCAGTGGAGCTTTCGCGGACCGTCCGGAATGTCACTCGCCGGAGTGTCAGTTGCGTCCGGTGCGTCACTCGCCGGTACATTACTTTCCGGGGCGGTAGTCGCATCGGAAGCGTCGCTTTCCGGGCCGGCAGTCGCGTCAGTGTCGTCGACGCCGCGGTCGGGGCCGTCGGTCATACTGCGTCTTCGTCCTCGGACTCGATGGCCAGTCGCTTCAGTCGGGACTGGAGTTTCTCGGCGCGGTCGGGTGTCAGTCCGGGGATAGTCACGTCCGCGCCCCGGGAGCCGGCGGTGTAGACGACCAGCGAGGAGAGTCCGAGCACCCGTTCCAGGGCGCTGCGGCGCGTGTCGATGTGCTGGACGCGGACGTACGGGACGATGGTCTGGACGATGGTGAACACGCCCCGCGTCAGGTACAGCGAGTCCTCGCGGACGACGTAGCGCCAGGAGCGATACAACAGGAGAGCCCGGACGACGGCATAGCCCATCACGACGGCGAACACGGCCGCGCCGACCCCGGCGGCCGCCTGAACGTTGCCGACCAGTTCGAGTGTGTAGGCCCCGAAGCCGACGACCGCCGCGAGAAACAGCGCCGGCAGGATCCGACGGACGACCCAGAGGATCCGGACCTTGCCGTGGAGCGTGCGGCGCTCGCCGACGACCGCGTCGATGTCCGGGTCGCCGACCGATTCGACGACCGACTGGGTCTGCGCCGTCGCCGGGTCGTCGTGGCGTTCACCCGCCGACTCGTCGTGGGAGGCGTCGTCGTGGCTCTCACCCGCCGACTCGTCGTGGGAGGCGTCCTCGTCGGCGGCGTCGGTTTCCGCATCCGACGCCGGATCCGGGGACTGGTCCGTCGACGGCTCGGCGGCCCCGTCGCCGTCGTTCGAGTCTGGCATCGGCGTAACCGTGGAACGGGCGGGGTTTAGTGGTGTCGACGCGGCCGAACCCCGTAACAGGGCCCAGGCCCCGCACCCGGCTACGACAGCGCTTCCGCGTCCGTCCGCGCGACGACGGCACGGGCCGCGAGGACGGCGAGGACGGCGACGGTCACGTACCCGGCCACGTGTGCCATCGTGGCCGAGGTGGCGCTGTCGACGGCGAGTTTCGCGACGGTCGTCGCGGGGTGTTCGGGCAGGAGCGTCAGCAGCCCGAACCCGAACAGCACCACGACCGAGTAGAGCAGTTGCGCCTGGCGACGGCGGCCGGTGAGCACGCCCAGCAACAGCCCGACGACGACCACGATGGTCGCGAAGGCCGTCACGACCGCCAGCAACGGAAGGACGTTCGCCACGTCGATGCCGTTGACGCCGAGCAGGAAGACCCACAGCAGGGCCTGCAGCGGGGCGATCACCACCATCGCGAGCGCCTTGCCGTCGACGATGTCGACCAGGGACAGCGGCGCCACCCGGAGCAGTTCAAGCGTGTCCCGCTCTATCTCCTCGGTCAGCGCGTCGACGGCGACCGACCCGCTGATAAAGGGCGGCAAAAAGAGGAGCAGCGGCACGAGCACGGTGTAGGTAAAGCCGAAGTACTGGCTGGCGTCGACGTCGTCCGGGACGGGAACGAGCGTCCGCTCGAGCGACGCGGACCGGATCTCGCGCTCGTTTCGCTCGACCGTCTCGAGGAGCGTCCGCGCCTGGTCGACCAGCAGCGTCGTCTCGATGCTCTCCCGTGGCACCAGCACCTCGACGTTTATCCGACCACCCCCGCCGTCGGTGACCATCGCGGCGTGGACCTCGCCGTCCTGGTAGGCCTGGCGGAGGCGCGACTCGTTCGCGTAGGTGAGCGTCCGGATGCTCTCGTGTTCCTCGGCCGCGTCGACGAGCGCCTGCGCGTCGTCGCCGGTCACGCCGACGACGATGCCGTCCGAGGAGACCGACCCCGGGTCGTACAGCGAACTCAGGCCGACGACCAGAAACGACGAGAACGCGGCGATGAAAAGCTGGATGAGCAGGGCGAGGACGATGGTCTTCTCGCGGCTCAGCGACGACAGGTCCCGCCGCGCGATGGTCAGGCGCGCGTCCGAGAGGAGGCCGTCACCCGACAAGGATGCTCACCACCGTGAGGTTGTAGGCGAAGTGGACGACGATGGCGACGGTTATCGCCCCCAGGTACGCCTGCCGTCCCCGGCGAGCGCCGACGGCCGAGATGGAGGCCGTGACGACGTGGAGGACCAGCGGCGCGACGAGCAGGCCGACCGCCACGAGCGCGAGGGGCACGTCCGCGCCGAGGACCCCCAGGTCGTTCTGCTGGGCCTGGCCGATGTCGCGGCTCTGCAAGTCGCCCAGCTGGGCGATAAGCTGGAACTTCTCGGCGACGAAAAAGCCCACCCCGCTCGCGGCGCCGAGCGTGAGCGCGCGGCGCAGGCCCCGGTCGAACCGCGAGTGGACGTACGACGCGTAGATGTGGAGGCTCTTGGCCACCTCCTCGACGATGGCCACCGCCGCGAGCACGAGGATGATCGAGATCTCCCCGAGGGCGAACAGGAGCGCGACGACGACCAGTTCCGCGACGAGGACGAACGGGAGGAGCACGGCCGTCATCATGCCGACGTGGCGGACCCGCGAGATGGGGCCGGCGAGCGCGTCAAGCACCTTTAGCGGGATCGGTCGCTGGGTGAACATGTCCTCCTCGCGGTAGAGGCCGGCGCCGAGGCCGAACATGACGAAGGCGGTTAGCGTCGGCGGGAGCGTCGAGAAGGTGAACTGCCCGAGCGAGATGGCCTGGCCCTGCAGGTCCCTGACGACGAGGGTCAGCGGCGAGATGAGCGCGATGGGTGTCACCTCGGTGAAGATGGCCGGGACGAACGCGTAGGAGGTCAGCGAGACGGTGATGGTCACCGTGACGAAGGTGAGTTCCTTGAACGACCGTGCGAACATCGCCCCGAGGAAGGTTGCCGAGAGAAACAGGAGCGCGAGCGGCACGACCGCGAGCACGGAGACCGCCGAGCCCTGCAGCGCGAGCGTGATGAGCGTCGCCACCCCGAGCGCGCCGGCGAGGTACGGGAGGGTCTTGCCCGCGATGATATCGCCCCGCGAGACGGGCGCGACCAGCAGGAGTTCCCCGCGGCGGTTGATCCGCTCGCCGAGGATCGTCGACCCGTAGGCCTGGATGATGAAGTTCAGCGGGAGCACGAAAATAAAGGCGAGCACGAGCGACCGGAACGGGAACGGCGGCGAGATGTCCGAGGGCGCGCCGCTGGCGCTCCCGCCGGTTAGCCGGTCCGCGATGTTCGACCCGCCGACGTTCCCGCCGCCGGACCCGTCGTTCGTGTCCGTCCCGTCGGTGCCGTCGCCGGGCGTTCCGGAGCCATCGCCGTCGCCCGCCGTTCCGGAGCCATCGCCGTCGCCCGCCGTTCCGGCGCCATCGCCGTCGGTCCCGGAGCCGTCGCCACTCGTGTCAGTGCCGGCGCCGTCGGTGCCTGAACCGTCCGTGCCGGAGCCGTCGCTGCCCGTGCCAGTGCCGTCACCCGCCGTTCCGCCGCCGGGCGTGGCCGTGTCACCGGTGGTCCCGTCGTCCGGGCCGGAGACGGCGAACTGTGGCGGCGGGTCGACGCTCGTCACGTTCCGCGAGACGTAGGTGAGGTTCACGAGGACCGGAAAGGCGGCGGACTGGTTCGCTTCCCCGCGCATGACGTTGTCGTTGTATCGTTCGACCGTCGACCGGAGTTCCGACACCGCGGCCCGTCCCTTGGTCGTGTCCGCGAACCGGGCGACCCGGTCGCCGCGGATCAGTATCTCCTGGTTCCCCGCCAGGAGCGCCCGGCGGTCCGGCTCCTGGATCCGGAAGGTGTCGTCGGCCGCGACGGCGTCGTAGTAGGGGCTGTCCTCGGAGACGCCGACGCGGTAGATGCCGTCGTCGAGCGCGATGCCCTGGCTGAGGACGACCGGCGCGAGCGCCCCCAGTCCGACGAGCGCGACCAGCGCGATGACGACGGTTTTCTTGTCGAGTCCACCCGCGTTTTTCGTCACCTCCCAGCGGGCGATCCGGCCGACGTTCTCCGCCCGGGTCCGGAGCCAGCCCGGCGCCCGCCGGAGCCTCCCGAGCAGCCGCCGGAGCCAGCCCAGCAGTCGTCGGGGCCACCCCAGCAGTCGTCGGAGTTGCCCGAGCAGCCACCGGATGCGCGACCCGTCGCCGGCGGTCACGGTTGCGCTCCCGCCGACCCCCGGGACCGGTCGGCGTCGGGTTCGGCGACGTTCAGGAACACCTCCTCGAGACTCGACTCCTCGGTCCGGATGTCGACGACTTCGCCGCCGCCCTTCTGTGCCGCCTCACGGGTGGCCTCGACGGCGTCCATGCTCTCGACGACGCGGTGGTATCGGCCGTTCTCGCGGACACTGTCGGGCACCTCGACGGTCGTGTAGACGTGATAGTTGGTGTGGCCGTGTTCGGCCTGGAGTTCGTCAAGGTCGCCCTTCGCGACGATGGCGCCTTCGTTCATGATGGCGACCCGGTCGCAGATGCTCTCGACGTGATAGAGGTTGTGGGCGCTGAAGACGATGGTCTTGCCCTGTTCGCCGAGTTCGCGCGTGAAGTCGATGATGTAGTTGGTCGTCAGCGGGTCCAGCCCGCTGCCCGGTTCGTCGTAGATCAACACGTCGGGGTCGTTGATGAGCGAGCGGGCGATGGCGACCTTGCGTTTCATCCCCTTCGACATGTCGCCGAGCGGGCGCTCGCGGTGGGTCAGGTCGAGACGGTCGAGCGTGTCGTGGATGCGCTCGGCGGCCACGTCGCGGGGCACGTCGTACAGGTCGGCGAAAAAGTGCAGGTACGAGAGCGGCGTCATCTCCTCGTAGAGCGGGGATTCTTCGGGGAGGAAGCCGAGCCGACGGCGCATCTCGGTCTCGCCGGCCTCGTAGCCGGCCACGCTGACCTCGCCGGCGGTCGGTTCGACCAGGCCGGCGAGCATCTTCAGCGTCGTCGTCTTGCCGGCGCCGTTCGGCCCGATGATGCCGAACACCTCCCCCGCTTCGACCTGGAACGTGCTTCCCTCGACGGCGACGAACCCGCCGTATTCTTTCCGGAGGTCACGGGCAGCGATCATTCGACCGACGCTTGCGCCGGGGGGATTGTATACCTTCGTCCCCCGTTATCGGATCTTGAGTCGAAACCGACGGACGCGCGTCGCCGTCGGCGCCCTTCGATCGGCCTCTCCCACGTGGTCAGGCCTCGGGTCGGGGCATCGCTTCGAGCTCGCGGATCTCCGCCGTCTTCTCGACGCGCTCGTACTGGCGCCGCCAGGCGTCGGCCGGGAACAGCCCGTTGCGGTCGAACAGGTCGCGGGCCGCGTCGGTGACGCGGTAGAACTTGTAGGGGTACCCCCGCGTGCGCTCGCCCGCCGGGACCGTCAGTTCCTCGACGACACCGGCCTCCGCGAGCACTTTCAGGTGGTTGCGGATGGTGTCCGTCTCGAGGCTCGGGTTCGTGTAGGCGAGTTCGTCGACGCTCGGGGCGCCTTTCGGGTGCCCGACCAGGTCGGCGACGATGTTCGCCCGCGTCGGGTCGGTGACGCGCTGGAGCGCCAGCCACGGGTCGAACGCGTCCGTCACCCCTTCCCCGCCACCGTCGGCTGTCTCGGGACGCATACGTCACAGTACGACCCCCGTCACAATAAACACTACGACGCTGAGTGCGACTGTTCGTCAACTATTCGATGACTGATCGCCCTACCGATCCGTCGAGCAGTCAGAAAAACACTTCACCCGGCCGACCGTCCGGCCGGTATGGACGACAGCGAGGGTCGGTCCCACGAGGGGACCCGGGATGCGGTGACGGACGGAGGGTCGGACGATGCGACGACTCCGGATCCGGAGTACGTCGACGGCGTCGACGGTTCCGACCTCGTCGCAACGGACCCCGATTCGCTGTCGCTGACGCCCGCACAGCACGAGCGACTCAAAGACCACCTCCACGGCGACCGACTGACCGAGATCAAATACAGCGACGTGCGCTATCTCGTCGTCGGCCGCGGCGGGGACGACGGTCCGGGCGAGCGGCGGCGACTGGTCCGGGACCTGCTCGCCGACCGTCGGGACGCGACGGCGTTCATGCTGGAGGACTTCGGGCTCTCCGGCGACCAGATCGACCTGTGGGTGCCGGCGTTCGAGATCCTGTGCGCGCAGGCGACCCACGTCGTCGGCGTCCTCGAGGATTACGACGGCGGCCACGTCTGGGAACTCGGCTATCTCTATCACGAGCAGAGCCGCGTCCGCGATATCCTCTGGTTGCTCAAGCGAGTCTACGACGACCCCGACAGAGGACGTGACCGATACGACAACGGAATGGCCGCGGCCCACCTCGCGGCCCTCGAACGCGCTGCCGGCGACAGGGTGATCGAGTGGCGGTCCGAGTCGTCGCTCCGACGCACCGTCGACGAGGTTCCCTGACTTCCAAGTCCCGGCAGCCCCTGCCGCGAGTATGGGGCTCTTACCGCGGACCGAACGGACGCCGGATGGCCGTCGGCTGGTCGCCGACCGCGTCGTCGATGCCGACCCTGAGACGGTCTGGACGCTCCTGACCGACACCGAGCGCTGGCCCGACTGGGGCCCCAGCGTCTCGGACGTGCGCTCCAGCGACCGCGTCATCGAGGCCGGGACGACCGGCACCGTCCGCGTCGCAGGCGGTCCGTGGGTATCCTTCGAGGTGGACACCTGCGAGGACTACCGGTGGACCTGGCGCGTGGCGCGGATTCCGGCGACTGGCCATCGCGTCGAACCCGCCGCCGGGGGTGGGACACGCGTCGTCTTCGAGATTCCGCTGTTGGCCGCCGGCTACGCCGTCGTCTGTGACCGTGCACTCGACCGGATCGCTGAACTCGCCGAGCGCGGTCCGTGAAAGAGCACAGCCGCTAGAGAACGAGTGTGCCGGAGAAGCAACGAAGTCTCGTCAGACCCACGAACTCGCGTCAGACCCACGAACTCGCGTCAGACCGACGTTTCGATGCGGACGTTGTCGACCCTGTGGATGTCCTCGCCCATCCCCTCGCCGTCACAGTCTTCTGCCGGACAGCGATAGTGCCAGCCGTCCTCCGTAGCTGTGCGCTCGGCGAACCGCTCGCCGCACTCGTCACAGAACAACTGCCCCTCGGAACACGTGTCCCGGTGGAGTTCGAGTTCGAGTTCCGTACTGAACGTACGTTTGCAATTGCGACAGATATGGGGCATAATCGGAGATATATTACCGATCCTTAAATCAACACCGGAACGTTCACGTCGCTCGATCTCCGGTATCGCGGACCCGAGAACCACAGGACTGCGGTCGACCGCGGTGGGAGTGCCCCGCCCCGACTGACGGCCCCGCGAAATCGGTCGCGGGAACTCATACGGCCAGGTGTCAGTCAGTTCCGGGATTCGCCGGGCAGTCCGGCGAATCACCGGGACATCGGTACAATCGGCCGTATCACTCGGCCCCATCCCAGCTGTAACCCGGTTAATCACAAAAGAGATATACGAGATGAGGGTCAACGCTCCAACCGGTACGCAGTCCAGTTCTGTGTCCCAACCACTGCACTGCTGCGTGCCGATCCGGTCACCCCGCGTGACCGGGTTCGTCCGACCGGATACCGACCAATACAATGAGTACCGATCCGATGACATCCTCCCCGGCGTGAACGCCGGGGTTTCCCGAGCGTTGGGATATTATGGTTCGCGACACACCTGCTCTTGTGGGCGTACTCGGCCCGTGAATTTGTCGAACAGGCGCACCGCTGGCTGTGCCATCCAGCCGTTATCCCTATCCCCCCCATCACAGGCGAGACTCGGGAGTACCTTCTGGCGGATGTTCTCGGCTCCGTTTACGTCAGCGTTGGCGACCAAATCACACTCGTCGCAGACGTACAGCCCTCGCTCGACACGCTGGCTATCGTCAGTTGTCCCGCAACAGCCGCACGATTTCGAGCTACCGCGTTCATCCACGCGCTCGACGCTGATGCCGCGTTCTGCGGCTTTATATTTCAGCATCTCGGTGAAGCGATCGAACGCCCACCCGTGTAAGTCGAGATTGCCGTGATCGCTCCAATCAGCGTCCTCGCGGATACCAGAGAGGTCGCCCACGACAATCGTACCGACGCTGCGGGCGGCACACTTGGCCACCATATCCGTCGAGACGGCGTGCAAGAAGTGTGTCCGGCGCTGGTCGCGCTTGCGGTCCAGTCGCCGTGCCTTCCGCGAGTCGCTGTCGTCACACTTCGCTCGCTCCTTCTGGAAGTAGTAGTCGTCCTCTTTGAGTGCGCCACCGGGATACAGTAGGGCCTCGTCACCGATTGCGACTGCCGCGAAGTTGCAGATACCGAGGTCGATACCCGCAACCCGGTCGCCAGGGGCATCAGCAGTCTCGATTTCGACGCGGCAGACGATGTGCAACTCCCACTTGTCACCGTTCCAGACCGCCCGGATCTGCTGGACATTCTGTACGTCCACGTCCGGGTCGGCGGCATATTCACAGACGCTCTTCCGTAGGAGATTGTTGATACGGTCGCTGTCTTCTCGCGGGTTTCCATAACCGGCGACTTGACCTCTGGCTAACCCGAACAGCATTCATCTAACACAGAGCAAAACCGCAGGACAGCAAGCCATCAACAATGTACTTCGCAAGAGCGTTCACAGAGGATGAAGTCGCTCCGCCCATCTTTCAGGTTTCGACCTTTGGAGAGCCGAATCAGGTTATGGTCGGGATCGTGCTTGAAGCCATCCTGTTTGAAGGTGACTGTTGAGCGTGGGTGGTTGTCACCGTGTTTGCGGTAGCCGGGCGGGTTCGCGTTCTCGTTACCATTCTGACGATGGGCGTACCACGAGTCGAACGCTTCAGCCAATTCTTCGAGAATTGCCTGACTGGATTGTGCGTTCAAATCCGCGTAGCGTTCGTGACTCTTGAGATACGCTTTGAGCGTGCCATGGTCTGGAATCGTGCCGGTTTCATCCCAAATCCGGTCACAGGTCCACCGGGCGACGTTCCAGAGTTTCGAGGCGGCGAACCCGAGCGAATCGAGGTCAGCACACACCTGTTGGTAGTTGCGAATGGACGCAACGTAGGCGCGTGTGGCCTGATTCGCCATACATAGCTCGTTGTATGCTCTCTTGATAAGTGATGGCCTGCCAGAGTGAAAGTGGAATATCCAGCCCGGCAGTCTCTCGTGAGATGAATAATCGGGCTTACGCGATTCACGCCCGCCGTGAACGGCGGGATTCTCTCGCTGAGTCAAGATAGACGCCGGCGAAAGTGCAACGGTGCCACAGTCGCCGTTCACGAGTCAGTAGCCCCGTCCAGAGCGACTCGCGGGACCTGCGAGACCTGACTCGGGACCTGCGAGACCTGAAGCGATTTAACCGAGCGCGTCGAACCGTACCCACGAGTGGTCAGGACTGATGGTGGTGGGACGATGACGCGATACGAGACGTTCGTCGAGGACGGGGTTGTCTACGTCGGCGCACCCGATGGCCCCCTGGAAGTGGGTGCCCTCGACGTGATAGTCGAGGCCGTCGGCGGCCCCTCGTGGACGATTGCCTACACCGCGGCCGAGAAGGAGCGCCATCCCAGAATGGACACGTCCGACGAGGGGCTGACCGTCGATGTCGTCGACATGATGCACACGATGACCTTCGGCGAGCGGTTCGTCGAGACGATGGGGGCCCACCCTACCGAGACGCCGCCCAGCGGCGACCTCTCGCCACGGATGGGGCTGTTCGTCGGCAAACTGCTGGACAACCTCGAACACGGCGTGGACTGAGAACCGCTCCGAGCGCGGGACTTCGCCTGCCGGTCAGTGCGCCGCCGCGACGACGGTGTTCCGGAGCGTCCCGACGCCCTCGTAGGTTATCTCGACGGTGTCGCCGGGTTCGACGGTGCCGGGGTTCGCCGGGCTTCCGAACGCCACCACGTCGCCGGGCCGGAACGTGAATCGCCGGGAGAGAACGGAGACGAGTTCGTACGGGTCGAACAGCATCAGTTCCGTGTTCGACTCCTGTCGCAGTTCCCCGTCGACCGTCGTTCGCACGTCGAGGGCCGTCGGGTCCACGTCGGTCTCGATCCACGGGCCGAGCGGCCCGGATGTGTCGAAGGCTTTCCGCGCGGTACGGCCCTGCTGGTCCAGCGCGTCCACGTCGTTCATGACCGTGTAGCCCCGAACCACGCTGGGTACGTCCGCCGGATCGACGTCCCGACAGCGCTCGTCGATGACCGCGGCCAGTTCGCCCGCGTAGGTCAGTTCCCCGGTCCAGTCGGGATAGCGGATCGGATCCTCGGGGCCGACGAGCGACGCCGGTGGCTTGATGAAAAAGTCCGGTTCGTCCGGGCGCTCGTAGTCCATCTGCTCCAGCGTCTCCGCGAAGTTTCGCCCGACACAGTACAGCGCGGACGGCGAACACGGATAGGTGAGCGTGCCGTCGCGGCCGACGACGTACTCGCCGTCGTCGGTCCGAACGACGCCGTCCTCGTAGCGGCCGCTGACGATTCCCTCGGACGTCTGCAGTCGTGCCAGTCGCATACGGTCAGTCGACCGTCGACCGGCAAGCGTCTACTGGAACCGACCTCGTCCCCGACCGCCACCCTCAAACGTACTCCCACAGCGACGTCTGTCCCTCGCTTGGACGCTCCGGTTCGTCCGCCGCCTCCTCGTCCGAGTTGGCGTCCCCGAACCCGGTCAGTCGCACCTGCCCGGCACCGGCGTCGTCGCCGAGCGCCTGTTCGGCGTTCGCGTCCGGCGTCACCCGTTCGTGCTCCGCGTCCAGCGGTTCGCCCGCGTTTTCGGCGGCGTCGTCGGGGGAGCCCACGCCTTCGCCGTCGAACCCGGTCAGGCTCGCCTGGTCGCTCTCGGTAAACGAGAGATTCGAGACGCGGACCCCGACCTTGCGGACGCGCTCGTCGGCGAATTCAGCGAGCAGGTCCAGCGCCGTCTCAGTTACGAGGTCGGCGTTCTGGACCGGGCCGGGCAGGGATTCGGCGCGCGTGTTCACGTCGAACGGCGGCGTGACTACCTTGATCCCGATGGTCCGGTAGAGGGCGTCCTCGCGTTCGGCGCGCTCGGCCACGTCGGCCGCGAGCGCGCGAACCCGGTCGCGTTTGGCCTCGCGCTCGGCGGTCGCCTCGGTGAACGCCGACTCGCGCGAGAGGCTCTTGGGTTCGCCGACGGGTTCGACGTCGCGGTCGTCCTCGCCGCGGGCGAACCGCCGGATCTGCAGACCGCGCTCGCCGAAGCGCTCGCGGAGGGCGTCGGGTTCGGCGCTGGCCAGGTCGCCGGCGGTCTCGATCCCCATCTCGCGCAACTCGCGTGCGGTGACCGGGCCGACGTTGTGGATTTCGGCCACGTCCAGCGGCGCGAGAAACGCCCGGACCTCGCCGGGTTCGACGACGACCAGTCCGTCCGGCTTGTCGTGGTCGCTGGCAATCTTCGCCGCGCTCATCGTCGGCGCGACGCCGACGCTCGCGACCACGCCGACCGCCTCGCGGATCCGGCCTTTGATCTCGCGGGCGTAGGCGGCGACCCCCTCGGAGTCCGCCCAGTCGACGCGGTCGGTCACGTCGAGGTAGGCCTCGTCGATGCTGACTTCGCGGAGCACGTCCGCGCGCTCGCGGAGGACTGCCTTCACGTCGGCGGCCACGTCCTCGTAGTAGTCGAGGTCGACCGGGCGATAGAAGCCTGCCTCGTCCACGTCGGCGTCGTCGTCGCGGGCGGCCTCGACCTTCCGGGGGAGCAGTTCGAGCGCTTCGGAGATGGCCATCGCGCTCTCGACGCCGAACTCGCGGGCCTCGTAGCTCGCGGTGGCGACGGCGCCGTGGGGCTCGTCGGACTCGTAGCCCATCCCGACGACGAGCGGTTCGCCCCGGAGCGCGGGCTCGCGCAGTCGCTCGCAGGCCGCGTAGAAACAGTCCATATCGACGTGACAGACGACGCGGTCGCCCCCCTCATCGGCCTCGCCCGCGAACGCGCCGAGGTCCGGTCGCCCCTCGCTCATGGTCGATCCCGGCCCCGTCGCGGTTTCGCGTTCACGCCCATCGACTCACCCGAGGATTGGCAGGCCGCGACAATGAACCCCGCGGACGGAGTCGGCGGTCGGATCACGACGGAGAATCGGGCGACCGCGGCGGCGAGCGAAGCGTCGACGGCAAGGGCTGGACCGCCGGTATCGTCGTCTCGGTCGCCGCCGGCGTCGCAGTCGGCGTTCGGGACGGCGTTCCGGCCGGTGTCTCCGTCCCGCCAGTCGGCGTCGCGGTCGGTGTCCCGGCCGGCGATGTTCCCGGCCCGGTTCCCGGTGTCCCAGTCGTCGTGGTGTCCGTCCCGGTCCGGGGCGGAGGGGCGGTCCCGTTTCCGGGCGCGGCCGTTCCGTTCCCGGGCGCGGCCGTCCCGTTCCTGGGCGTGACTGTTCCGTTTCCGGGCGCGACCGTCCCGTTTCCGGGTGCGACCGTCCCCGGGGCTGGCGTCGCGGTCGGCGTGGGAACCGGCGTCGGCGTCGGGTCGCCGTCCCGGCGGTCGAGGATGTACCGGTCGTCGCCCGCCCGCCAGACAAGATACAGGGTGTCGTGGGCGGCGTCCGCGACGCGACAGGTGTCACCGGGGCGCATTTCGGTCACGTTCGTCGCGCAGGCCCGGCCGTCGGTTCCGGCGAGGTTCCCGACCGGTCCGGACTCGGCGGCCACGACGTAGACGGCCTCGCCGTCGAGCGCGTCGCCGCCGTAGTGGGTGACGTTCACGGCGGACCCGTCGGTCGCGAAGACGAAACTCGCCCGCGGCGGGTCGATGCCGGGATCACTGCCGTCCCCGCCACCGCCACCGGTCGCCGCGGCGACGACGACGGTCGCCAGAAGCACCGCGACGACGGCCATCACGAGGACGACCCGGGCCTCCGAGAGGCCGCGTTCCGTCGAGTAGCCTCCCCCCGTCGAACGTCCCCGTGCGGTCCTGCGTCCTTTCACGCATCACCCTCCCTTCCGGGTCACAATAGAACTACTGCTCGCGCTGGTCGGGGGATAAAAACGAAGGCGCGGTGGGGATGGCCAGGCCCCCCGCGGCGAAATGCTTCGTGAACGGTGCCAACGTACCGGGGGTTCGCGACGGTGGTTCCCGTCGGGAGCCCAGTACGGCTCCACGTGTATGTGTGTCATACACTCACTTAATGGTTGTCCCGATAGTCTTCGAATGGGGTGTGCCAGCTGCTTCTGGTGGGGTGGGTGTGGAAAAACGCGCTGCGCTGGTGGGACCTGTCGAAGTGAGCACCGAAAGCCCTCGGCCCGCTCGTGGGGTCTGTGCGGGATATCCTCTTGGCTCGCGGCTCTCGCCGCTCGCCTCGTCGAGACGCTCACTTTGTTCGCGTCTCGCACCGCTCAGATAGGGCCCGCGCAGACCCCGCGACCGACCCTCGCCCTTTCAATCCGCCAGGATCCGCCCCGCACCGCCACCGCAGACGGCCACAGGCCTCCCCAACCGATTCGCTCGTTTACTCTGTTCACTCGCTCATCCACTGTCAGAGCAGTAGTGATCACTGGAAGTTTTGTATAGTTAGCCGATCGATAGCTTAGACGCCTTCAAAAGAGTATAGAATGGAAACAGAGAGTTTTAATGGAGTTTCCGAAAATCCGGTGTGAAGGGAGATTCGGAGACTCACCTGTTCAAAAACCGCCTTAGATGGTCTGCAGACACCTATTTCGACACCCACATATAAACGGGAAGTTCGTGGTGGAACATTTCTGAAACCAACCTGTCCACGGTCGCTACTGACCACTCATCCTCACTCGATCAGAAGTTCTGACGATCACTAGAGCTCTGACAAGCCTTCGTTCGCTTCGCTCACGAAACCCTCGCGCGGCGCCGTCTCGTGGCCTCACTCTCGTTCGGCACACTCACGGTTCCCTTCGGTCACCGTTCGTATCGAGGCTCTCACTCCGTTCACGGCTCACTTCGTTCGCCGCTCACATCGAGGCCTCCCTTCGGTCGGCCTCGCACCGTTCGAGCCTCGCACCACTCGACGGCGCGCGCCACCGCAATTGCTATGGAGACGTACCGTACTGAACACCCTCCCACGCTCAAAGGAGCCATCCGCCAGCCAACACGAGGGCGCTGTGGCCCGGTTCAGGCGCGTTCGAGCGTCACGCGGAAGTCGGCGCCGCCGGGGTCGCCGTCACGGACATCGACCGCCCCGCCGTAGGACTCGGTGAGCGCGCGGACGAACCCGAGGCCGAACCCGGTCCCGTCGCTGTCGGGGCCTTTGGCGCCCATCTCGAACAGTTCGTCGCGGATTTCGTCGGGGATCCCACCCCCGTCGTCGGCCATCCCGATAACGACCCTGTCGGAGGCGGGTTCCTTGGCGTAACACTCGACGCGCACCTCGCCCTCGTTGTGCACGGCGGCGTTCGAGAGCAGGTTCGTAAACACCGAGTCGAGCAGGTCGCCGGCGTAGATCCGGTACTCGAAGTCGGCCGGGTCGAAGGATACCGACAGCGACTCGTACTGGTCGGTGACGTCGGCGACGGTCTTTTCGAGCAGCGGTGCCAGGTCCTGGGACTCGGGTTCTCTCTGCGATTCGAGCGTCGAAACGAGGTCGCCGACGCGTTCGATGAGGTCGGCGGAGTTGCGGGCCGCGCGGGAGATCTTCCCGACGTACTCCGCGGCGGGGTCCTCGGAGACGTGTCCCTCGACCGCGTCGGCGTACCCGGCGATGACCTGGAGGTCGTTCCCGATGTCGTGGCGCAGGAGCCGATCGTACATCTCGACCATCTCCTTGCGGGTCTCGAGGTTCTTCCGGGCGCGTTCGAGTCGCTCGTGCGAGCGGATGTTACTCATCGCCGTCGCCGCGTGGGAGGCCAGGATCTCCATCGGGCGGACGTACTCGTCGCCGAACTCCTCGACGGTGGCCGAGCGGACGACGATGACCGCGACGGTCTCCTCGACGATGGCGGCCGGGACCGCGAGCGCGGCGTCGACAGCGGAATCGCCGTCGAGACGCGCGTCGGGGCCGGTGACGGTGACCGTCTCGCCGGCCGCGACGGCGCGGTCCGCGACCGAACCCGGCGGGTCGCCGTCGGAGAGTTCGGGGTTCGTGCTCCCGACGACCCGCAGGTCGTCTCCGCGGACCTCGACGACGGTGACATCGGTGAAATCGAACAGGAGCGTGATCGCCTCCAGCGTCAGCGAGACCACCTCGTCGACGGACGCACACTGGTTCAGCGCCTGTCCGTACTTGTTGAGGTCTGCCACCTGTCGCGCGAAGTCCTGTCGTTCCTCGAAAGTCATTCCGTCCCCCAACCGATAGTTACACTCACTGGGACGCGTCGTTTAAAAACGGTTCCCCCGCAGTTATCGTTCCTGAAACGCGGAGCCACCGCCCGCAGAAGTCGACAGCGCTCAATCGATCCGATACCGGAGCAACGCGGCGATACCGCCGAGATTCCGGAGTTGCTGGCCGGGGTCGAACTCGCCGGAGAAGACGGTGACCTCGCCGCCTTTCTGCTCGGTCGTCTCGATGATCCGGTCGACATCTATCTCCCACTCGCCCTCGTCGCCGCGCTCCTCGCGCAGGCGTTCGTCGAGGACCAGCAGGGTTTCGATGGCGCCGTAGTCGGCCGCCTCGGCGACCGCCTCGGGCCCGTAGGCCACCTCGACCCCCGTCGCGATCCGCTCGGTCAGTTCGTCGATCAGTTCGGCCTCGCGGGCGATGCGCGTCTCGGTCTGTATCTCCTCGACCGCGCCGCGCTTGAGCACCTCGTGGACACCCCGGTCGCCGACGCCCGCGGTATCGACCGTCGTAATCTTCCCGACGAGGTCGGGGTGGTTGTCCTCGATGTAGTTCATCGCCTCCCGCTTGGTAAAGCCCGGCCCGGCGAGGACGATCGCCTCGGTGTCCATCCGTTCGAGCACCGTCGCGAGTTCCTCGAACAGTTCCGAGCGGGGGCGTGCGTCCTCGTTTTTCCCGGTCGATCCGGAGATACTCGCGCGTTCCTCGGTGCCGTACTGGGCGACGGTGTGGACGTAGGCCTGCCCTTCCTCGACGGTGGCGACGGCGACATCGGGGTTCTCGCTGGCCTCGACGGCCTCCTCGAGGCGGGCGTCCTGGTCGGGTTTCCAGACCTTCTCGACCTCGATTTCGACGTGTTCCTCGACGTTGAGCGTGTGGTGGAAATCGAGCTGGTCCTCCCGGGAACAGTCGACGATGACGCCGCCGATCCGGAGCCGGTTGGCGAACTTGGCGAACTCGACGTCCTCGACCTGGAGTTCGACCCACATGTGCTCGCGCTCGCCGCCCGTGTCGCGCATGTCGTCGTCGGACCGCTGGATCCGGCGAGTGGTGTCGCCGCTGACCAGGTCGCCCGGTTCGACGACGTACGTGAGATGCCACAGGTCGTCGAGGCTCTCGGGGACCACGGTCACGCGCTCGCGGCCCTCCGTGGTCGGGTACCGGTCGGTGACCTGCATACCTCTCGGTTGACCACCGGGGGCAAAGACCCCTGCGACACGCGGCGGAGAACGTCCCCTCGAAAATCCCGCGAAGACTCCCCGGGACGGTTACTCGGAGACACCCGCCTGGGAACGGTCACTCGGAGCCGAACCGGTCGTGGATCGGCGACGCGCGCTCCCGGAGGTGACGCGGTTCGCGGCCATTGTGGACCGCGAGCGCCTCCCCGACGATACTCGTGGCGATCTGATAGGGCGTGCCCCCGCCCAGATCGAGGCCGACCGGCGCGTAGATGCGGTCGAGCTCCTCGTCCGTGAGGGGCCGGCCCGCCGCGTCGAACTCCTCGCGGACGCGCTCGAACCGGGACTCGGGGCCCATCAGTCCGATGTACGCGACCGGGGTGTCGAGCAGCGACTCGACGGCCAGGCGGTCATCGACGGCGTTGTGACTCATCACGACCGCGTAGGTGTCGTCGTCGACGGCGAGTTCGTTCGCGACGCGGGGTGCCGACGCCGAGACGACCCTGTCGGCGCGGGGGAATCGTGCAGGGTCGGCCCGGCCGCCGCGGAAGGCGACGACGGTGACTCGAAAGCCGGCCTTCGCCGCGAGTTCGCTCACCGGGCGGGCGTCGGCACCGCTCCCCAGCACGTACAGGTCCGGCGGTGCGCACATCGGGTCGACGAACACGCGCACGTTGCCGGACGGGGATTCGACGGCGACGGACTCGGGCCCCTGTTCGGCTGCGACGGACTCGGGCCCCTGTTTGGTTGCGACGGACTCGGGCGTCGGTTCGACGGTGACGGTCCGGGACGCGCCGCGGTCGTACAGTTCGCGGGCGCGTTCGGCGACGGCACTGACGAGCCACTCCGGGAGCGCTCGGACAGCCGAGCAGTCGCCGTCGGGCGCGTAGGCGCGGTCGCCGACGGCCAGGTCCGTCCCGCCGGGGTCGACGACGGTCAGCGCGAGGCCGTCCTCGCCGGCGGCGTAGCGGTCCGCGAGCGGGGCGAAGCGCTCGTCGAGCGGTTCCAGCAGGAGGTCGACCACGCCGTTACAGCCGAGTCCGAGCCCCCACTCCTCGTCGTCGGTGAGGTCGAACCGCTCCACTCTGGACTCGTCAGACGCTCGCACCGCCTCGGCGAGGGCGCGGACCTCGTCCGCGAGACAGCCGGCGGTGACGCTCCCGACGCTCCCGTCGTCGACGAGCATCTTCGCGCCGGGGCGGCGGTAGGCGCGCCCTTCGACGGCGACGACGGTCGCGACGACGGCGCGGCGCCCCGCCACGAGCGCATCCCGAATGGCGTCCATCACCGCCGTTTCGGGCGCGCTCCAGTCGTCGTCCGGTGGCTGTCCGGTCATGGTGCGTGCCAACGCGGGGGAGCTACAAGAGGCCGGCGCGTCCGGCAGCACTCTCCACTGCTCGCTCTGTGTAGGCGCCCAGCAACTGACGCCGGAACCGTGCGGAAGCGCGCTGGTCGGCCAGGATCGTCCTTTCCGCCAGCCGGTCACCGGCCCGCTGTGCGACCGCCTCGGGCGTTCCGGCGTCGAGGGTCGCCCCCGCGAGCGCCGCCTCCACCCCTTCGATGCGGACCGGCTCGCGCGTCACGCCGTTGGCCGCGACCCGCGCGTCCGTGACCGTGTCGCCGTCGGCGGTCAGGCGCGCGGCGACGCCGACGAGCGCGTCGCCGGACGCGAGGCTCGGCTTTTTCTCGTAGGCGCTCGCGCTCACTGCGCTCCCCCGTGGGAGTTCGAGGGCGGTGACGAACCCGCTCTCCAGGGCCGATGCGCTCGCCGGGTTCGCCCCGTCGAAGAAGTCGTCGACCGACACGGCGTGCTCGCCGTCCGGCCGGTGGACGCGGACGGTCGCGCCAGTGGCGAGGGCGGCCGCGGGAAGCGCGGACTCGGGTTCGGGGGCAGCGAGGGTGGCGCCGACAGTCGCGCGCCCGCCGGTCGGATCGTCGTCGACCGCGCTCGACGCCTCGGCGACGGCCGTCGCGGCGGTCCGTACGGCGTCGTGGTTTGCGAGGTCGGCGACCGGCGTCGCGGCGCCGACACGGATCGTGCCGTGGTCGGGTTCGCCGTGGTCGGGATCACCCTCGTCGGACTCGCCATCGTCGGGTTCACCCTCGTCGGACTCTTCACCGGCGACGCGCTCGATCCCGGAGAGCGCGTCGAGGTGGCTGACGTCGACGAGCGTGACCGATCCCGCCCGCTCGGAGTTCGCCAGCGCGGTCGACCGCCGGCTGTCCAGGACGAGTTCGGCGTCGGGGAGGTCGGCGAGCAGGTCGACCGCCGTGGCCACCGACTCGGGGGTCCGGTGGTCGAGTCCATCGGATCCCATCAGCGGACCCCTCCGTTAGAGGCGTGATACGGTTCGAACACGGGGAAAAGCTATACCGAGCCCGTAATCAATTGCTCGTTCCGTCCGCCCTGGGAGTTCCGCGGGGGAGCAGCTGTCCGGGGACGGCCGGTGACCGAGACGGGACTTAAGTGCCGACCGTGGCAAGGGACGATGAGATGCCAGCCGGTCGCACCCACGACGACCCGACCGTTTCGGGCGTGATCCTCGCCGCGGGGACCAGTTCGCGCTTCGGTGATGGGAACAAACTCCTCGCCACGGTCGACGGTGAGCCGCTGGTCCGGCGGTCGGTCGCGCCGCTGCTCGCCGCCGACCTCCACGAGATCGTCATCGTCGTGGGTCACGAGGGCGAGGCCGTCCGTGAAGCGGTCGCGGATCTGCCGGTCGAAATCGTCGCGAACGGGGACTACGCCGAGGGGCAGGCCACCTCCGTCCGGCGCGGACTCGCGGCCGTCGACGGGGCGGCCGACGCGGCCCTGTTCGCGCTCGGGGATATGCCGGACGTGCGGGCCGAAACGGTCGACCGACTCGTCGAGGCGTTCGCGGCCGGCGCAGGGGACCCGCTCGTCGCCGCCTGCGACGGGCAGCGGGGCAACCCCGTCCTGTTCGGCCGACGCTATTTCGACCGACTCCGGTCCGTGACCGGCGACACCGGCGGCCGTGAGATCATCTTCGAGGCCGAAACTACGGCCCTGGTCGAGACGGGTGATCCGGGCGTTTTGCGGGACATCGACCGGCGCTCGGACCTGCCGGAGTCGTGATCGGCGGCGCAGTCGCTCGTCGGATAGCGCCTGAAAAAATCGCCCCACCGGGGCGCGAGCAGTCCGCGACCGACCGCGGCCCGCGTCGGCGCCAACAGTCGGCCTACTCCGTATCGCCCATTCCGGCCATCGGGGTGGCGCCGGCGACGATGGCCGCGCCCGCCAGAATCGCCGCCGAGAGGACGACGAAATCCCCTGTCGGCGAGAAATCAGCCAGCCCCGCTCCTACGTCGACGATGAAGACCGTGACGAAGAAGCTGAGGATGGCGAACACGAGCAACACGAGCGATGCGATTACGCTACTGATCAACGCGCCGAACGAATCAAAAATTCCCATAAGTATCGACTCCGTCCGGATCTGTCCCGGATCGTTAATCATTCTTGGGGAACGTCCATCGTCGATCGACTTCCGACAGTTTGAACAGGCGGTTCGTGTCGACAGTCACGCCCGTGTCGTCGGTGTCGAATCCGTTTCGGGAACGTTCTTACCCCCGCCGCCCGGCAGTCGAAGTATGACGGAGATAATCGACGGGAACGCCGTCGCGGCCGAAGTTCGCTCGGAAGTCAGCGCCGCGGTGGACGAACTCGAATCGGCGGGCGTCACCCCGACGCTCGCGACGGTCCTGATGAGCACCGACCCGGCCAGCGAGACGTACGTCTCGATGAAACAGAACGACTGCGAGGAGGTCGGCATCGCCACCGAGGACCGCAAACTCGACTCCTCGGCCCCCGCGGCGGAACTGTACGACACCATCGACGAACTGAACGCCGACGACGACGTGGACGGCATCCTCATCCAGATGCCGGTCCCGGACCAGGTCGACGACCGGCGGGTTCTCCGCAGCATCGACCCCGAGAAGGACGTCGACGGACTCCACCCAGAGAACATCGGTCGCCTCGTTTCCGGCGACGCCCGCTACAAGCCCTGCACGCCCCACGGCGTCCAGCGACTCCTCGACGCGGTCGACGTCGACCCCGAGGGGAAAGACGCCGTCGTCGTCGGCCGGTCGCGACTGGTCGGCAAGCCGATGGCGAACCTCTTCCTCCAGAAGGCCGCGGGCGGCAACGCGACGGTGACCGTCTGTCATTCCCGGACTGATGATCTCGCGGCGAAGACCCGCGAGGCGGACATCCTCGTCGCCGCGGCGGGCGTCCCGGGGATGATCGATGGGTCGATGATATCCGAGGGTGCCGTCGTCGTCGACGTGGGTATCAACCAGGTCGACGCCGACAACGAGAAGGGGTACGAACTCGTCGGCGACGTCGATTTCGAGAGCGCGAAGGAGAAGGCCGCGGCCATCACGCCCGTCCCCGGCGGCGTCGGGCCGATGACCCGCGCGATGTTGCTCCACAACACCGTCACCGCCGCGAGTCTGCGCTCGGGCGCCGATAGCTCGCTGTAAGAGCGCGGCGGGGCGCCGAACGTTCTCGACCGCTCAGGTCGTCACTTCGAGGTCGTCCAGGCGGTCCCGTGCCTCCGCGAGCGCGCCCTCATCGTCGTCGGCGTCGGCGAGCGCGCCCTCATCGTCGTCGGCGTCGGCGAGCGCGCCCTCATCGTCGTCGGCGTCGGCGAGCGCGCGGCCGATATCGCGGGCGACGCGGACGAGGTGCTCGACGCTCCGTGGCGCTACATCGCCGTCGAGCGCCTCGACGCGTTTCTGGTGTTCCCCGAGCGTCCCGAGGAGCTTGCGAGCCGTCCGGTTCGGGTTGTCCTCGAGGTAGCGACGCGCGTCGGCGCGGTAGGCGTCGACGGCGCTCGCGTACGCCAGCCCTCGCGCGGCCCGGAGCGACGCCGGGATGTCCTCGAAGCCGGGGCGTTCGCCCTGGTCGGCGCCACGAAGCAGGCCGAGAAAGTACTGTTCCTCCTCGTCCGTGACACGCATCGACCGCGAAATCTCGCTCGCGACGTGTGTGAGTTCCGCGGCGGCGAGGTAGGTGCCGTCGAGGGGTTGGAGTTCGCCGCCGTGGACGAACCCGCTCTTGCGGACGTACTCGCGACAGATCGACTCGGCCTCGCTCGCGACGGCCGCGAGCGGTTCGTCGTCGACGAGGTTCCGGGCGGCGGTGAGATCGAGCGTCGCCGCGCCCGCGGTGTGCTCGCGGCGCTCGTCGAGGCCCACGCTCCGGAGGCCCCCACACGACGGACAGGCGATGCTTCCCGAGTCGTAGTACGACCATCGCGTCCCGCACTCGGTACACTCGCGCTCGCCGCGGATCTTCATACCCGGCCGTGGGTCGTCCGACCCCATAACGCGTCTGGTCGGCGTCGCGACGGCTCGATATCCGGTCGAAACGGCTCGGAACTCGGCTGCCGTCGAAACGGCTCGGAACTCGGCTGCCGTCGAAACGGCTCGGAACTCGGCTGTCGTCGAAGCGCTCGGTTCCCGAAAACCAAGGACTGCGCCCGGATCCGGAATCGAGGACTGCGCCCGGATCCGGATCGGTTGTCATGGGTCGGTACTTTTAAGTAATTCCCAACGCGAGTATCACATGACGCTTCGCTTGGAGGGCCGAAGCGTCAGCGGGGACCAATTCAGGGCGGCAAGCGAACGCGTGGGCTTTTCCCCACGCGCTCGCTTTCCATTCCTTTCGACGCTACCGTCCGAGTGGCTTCTGTTTCGATGTCCCGTAGAACGGTCGTCGCGAACTGCCGGACCACGTGAGCGGAGAACGTGGTCGCGGGTCTACCGGATCGACAGCGATCCGTCGCCGCTGCTGGACGAGTCTCCCGCGTTCTCGGGCCACTCGAGTTCGAGTTCCAGCCCCAGCTCGCCGGCGCCGTCGGCCGGTCCCTCGCGTTCGACCTTCACCTCGAACTCCACGTCCGGGGGGACTTCGAGCGTCAGCGCATTGTCCCCGCTCTCGAGGGTCAGTTCCCCGCCGTCGTCGAGGCGGTCGGCCACGGTCCGCAGGTAGTCGGCGACGTCGGTTCGGGTCCGGTGCTGTTCGTCGGCGAAGAGAACCTCTTCAGGCATACACGTGCTTGACGGGGAGTCGTGATAAACACCACCGTCGCGGCGTTCGTTCCAGTTGTACCATGGCGTTGTCCCCCGTCGTATCGCGGCACGTTTTCCTGGGCAGGGCTTCCCACCCCGAGTTGGCGGGTCCCGAGCGAGCGGTTCACGTTTCAGCCGACGACCGTCGTCGAACGGTGCACGCGAGACGGATCGACGAACGACCTGAAAACGTGTGAATAGGTGATAGCGAGCGTTCCCATCAGGGGTATTATCTAACCCACGTATCCCATCGTCGGGTAATTCACGGGCGTTCGTGCGGAGCGAGCGCACATCAGTCGATATATTTATGCGCATCCGACAGTAACCTGCAGACGGACATTACCGATGTACGACCTGACAGGATTTCAGCGGGACCTGCTGTACACTATCGCCGGCAAGGACGAACCACACGGTCTCGCGATCAAGGAAGAACTCGAGGAGTACTACGAGAAGGAGATCCATCACGGCCGACTGTATCCGAACCTCGACACGCTCGTCGACAAGGGCCTCGTCGAGAAGGGTCAGCGCGACAGGCGGACCAACTACTACAGTCTGACCCGACGGGGCCGCCGCGAAATCGAGGCCCGCCGCGAGTGGGAAGAACAGTACGTCGATCTATAGCTCGATACGACCGTTCCGTCGCCACCTCGGTCGAACCGTCGCCGCCCCGGTCGAACCGTCGCCGCCCCGGTCGAACCGTCGCCGCCCCGGTCGAACCGTCGCCGCCCCGGTCGAACCGCCACTGCATTAGTCGGGTCGCCCCCGCACTGCCGGACGCTGACCGGCGCTCTCAGTTTTCTCCCGGGTCCGGACCCGTCGTCGAGTCGTCGCCCTCCACATTCTGACCGCCGCGGTGAGCGTCGCGGATCGAGGCTTCGACCGCCGCGACCGACGATGGGAGATACGAGGGGTCGATCCCGCCCGGCCGATCGGGGCGCCGGTCGACCAGTCGCGGCAGGACGATGACCGCGAAGTGCGTGACGAAGACGAGGAGCATCGGGGCGAGGAAGAGCCCGTACCAGCCAAAGAGGAGCGGGCCGAGGATATACGCGAACATCAGGCTCCCGGTGTGGAGCGAGCCACCGGTGACGTACGGACGGACGAAGAAATCGGGGACGACGTCGACGACGAGAAAGGAGACGACGACGAACAGCCCGACGAATCCCCAGCCGGTCCCCTCGGTGTAGGCGAGCGTCGCGAGGTACACTGACACTGGCACGTAGACGAGTTTCATGCCGACGACGGGGATGAGGCTGGCGAACCCGGCCAGGAAGCCGACGAGCGCGGCGTAGGGGATCGCGACCCCGGCGGGCGCGACGAGGTTCAACAGGCTGTAGCTGATCGCGCCGACAGTCCCCGTGACGACGGCATTGAGGATGTTCCCGGCGAATATCTTCTCGAGACTGGCGTCGACGGCGCGGGCGTACGCCTCGAGAGTACCGCCACCGGCGTCGAGGCTGTCGAACCACGCGACCAGTCGATGGTCGTCCCGGAGCAGGTAGAAGGCGACGGCGAACATCACGAACAGGTGGAGGAGGCCGGTTCCGATCAGCCCGAGATACGCGGTCAGTTCCGAGAGGAGTGTCCCGAGCACGTCGGCGCCGCCGGCCTCCTCGAGGAGCCGGGCCGGGTCCTCGACGGCCCGCGAGACGTCGAGATACGGGCCGAGAAGCTCCGAGTACTGCCCCAATTCCGAGTTCCGGGCGAACGCCTCGAACTCCTGGAGGGCGATGGCCGCGGCGTAAAACAGCAGGAGGACGCCGGGGAGCGCGAGCACCAGGAGCGCGAGCGCGGCCGACAGCGACGGCTGTCGGAGTCGTTTGCGAATGTGTCCGTGGACGCGACGGGTCGAGTAGTAGATGAAAAGCGCGAACACGAAGGTGCCGACAAAGGAGTACAGCACCCACAGGACCGCCAGCGCGAGCACTGCACCGCTCCCGATCCACGCCGTCCGTCCCCAGTCGATGTCCAACTCGAAGGCCACCATACCTGCCGGGTTGTGGAGGCGGTGACAAAAATCGACCCCCTGTCGGGCTTCCGGAAACCGCCGGGACAGCGAGGGTGGTCGATAACACGATCGTTCGGTGGCGGGGTGGTCCGGCCCGCTCGCCGCGAGCGCCGATCCGGACGACGATTTATACGGTTTCCCGAACAACGTGGAAAGGTGGTACCCGTCGCACAATTCGACGCCGTGGTCCTCGACGCGGACGTGACGCGTCTCGCCCTGGCCGGTGCGCTCGGTCTGTTCCTCGGACTGGAGCGCGAGTGGTCCCACAAGTCAGCCGGGATCCGGACGTTCTCGCTCATCAGTCTCCTCGGCGCGGTGTTTACCGTTCTCGGGACGGAGTCGCTCGTGGTGATCGGCGGCGTGCTGGTCATCGTTCAGGGAGTGCTCATCGCCGTGCAGGGGATGCTCGACTCGGAGGTCGACGGGCTCTCGCTGACGACGTCGGTATCGATGCTGGTCGCCTACGGCGTCGGCGCGCTGGTCGCCGCCGGGTTCGTCCTCGAGGCGGTGACCGTCACCGTCCTGTCGTCGCTGTTGCTCGTGCTCAAGCGCGAACTCCACAGTTTCGCCTGGGGGCTGACCCGGGAGGAACTCCGCTCTGCGACCGAGTTCGCGATCATCGCCTTCGTCGTCTACCCGCTCTTGCCCGCTCGCAGTTTCGAGGTTGGAACGGCCGCGCTGTCGGTGACGGTCGAACCCAGGGTCATCTGGCTGATGGTCGTGACCGTAGCGGGCATCGGCATCGTCAACTACGCCGTCGTCCAGACCTACGGCGGCCACGGCATCGCAGTCACGGGGTTTTTCGGCGGACTGGCGTCCTCGACGGCGGTCGTCGGCGCGATGCTGGACCACGTGCGACAGACCCCACGCGCCCGCTCGTACGCCGTCGCTGCCATCCTGCTCGCCGACGCCGCGATGGCCGCACGCAACCTCATTATCGCCGTCCTGTTCACGTTCGAGTCGGGCCTGCTGGTCGGCGCACTCGTCCCGCTCGGGACCGTCATCGTCGGGGGTTTCGTCATTGCCGCCCTGACCGCCGACTGGTCCGAGAGCCTCGAGATGGACCTCGACAGTCCGTTTTCGCTCCGGAACGTGCTCGGGTTCGGCGGACTGTTCTTGGTAGTCGTCGTCGCCGGCGGCCTCGCGGCCGCCGTCTTCGGCGAGACGGGGTTTTACCTGACCGCCGCGCTCACGGGACTGGTCTCCAGCGCGGGCGCGACCACCTCCGCGGTCATCCTCTACCGTGGCGGCGGCCTCTCGGCCGAGGGGGCCGTCGTCGCCATCCTGCTCGCGACGGCCGCCAGCATCCTCGTCAAGACCGGACTCACGTTCGCCAGCCCGGACCGCGAGTTCGCCCGGCGCGTCGCCGTCACCAGTACCGTCCTGCTCGCGGTGTCGGCGGCCGTGACCGTCGCGGTGACCGTCTGAACGGGGCAGTCGGCCGATGGGGGCACCGATCCCATCGCGCGATACCTCGACCGCCCGGAATCGCCTGCGTCCGGCGGGATACCCGTCGGATCGCTTTTATCGCGAGCGGGTCTGATACGCGTATGGACAGGGACACTGCGGAGCCGTCGGTGTCGTCGATGCCGGGCCGACGGGCCCAAGAGTGGGTCGAGTACCACCACGAGCGGGCGGCGCCGAGCACCTACGTCGCCGAGTTCGTCTGGGACCACACCGCGCCCGCCGAGGGCCCCTTTTGCACGGACGTTGATGGCAACGTCTTGCTCGATATGACCGGCCACGTCGCCGCCGCACCCCTGGGGTACAACAACCCGAAACTGACCGAGCGGATGGCCGAGTTCGACCTGCCCGACCCCGCGAAAATCGCCGGACAGGACTTCTACGTCGCCAGCGGCCCCCTCGACGACCACGACTTCCCGGCCCCCGCCGACCTGATGGCCCGGCTGACCGACCGGAGTTCCCACTACGGTATGGACACGGTCTTTCTCTCGAACAGCGGCGCCGAGGCCGTCGAGAACGCCATCAAGATCTGTTACGACCACACCGAGGGCCAGTACGGCGTCACCTTCGAGGGCGCGTTCCACGGCCGCACCCTCGGCGCGCTCTCGCTCAACCGCTCGAAGTCCGTCTACCGGCGCGATTTCCCGGAGATCCCCGGCGTCCACGAGGTGCCCTTCTGCGACGACCGGACCTGTGACGCAGCGAGCTGTTCCTGCGGGTTTTTCGCCGGCGAGAGCTCGCAACTCCGCCGGATGCTTCGTCCCGGCCGGGGCTACGTCCACCCGGACAACCTCGCGTACGTGATCCTCGAACCGGTCCAGGGCGAGGGTGGCTACCGCTTCCCGAGCGACCCCTTCATGGACGAAATCGCGGCGCTGTGCGAGGAACACGACTTGACGCTCGTCGTCGACGAGATTCAGACCGGCATCGGGCGGACGGGGGAGTTCTGGGTGTCGGACCACTACTCCATCGAACCGGACGTCATCGCGAGCGCGAAGGGGCTCCGGGTCGGCGCCACCATCGGCCGCTCGGAGGTGTTCCCCGACGAGCGCAGTCGGCTCTCCTCGACGTGGGGGGCGGGGGACATCGTCGCGACCATCCAGGGGGCGCTGACTATCGACGTCATCGACGACTACGACCTGATGGACAACGCCGTGGTTCGGGGCCGGCAGTTCCTGGAGTCGATGCGTGACGCCGACCCCGAACCTGTCGTCGACGTGCGCGGGACGGGCCTGTTGCTCGCCGTCGAGTTCGACACCGCCGAGCGGCGCGACGACGTGATGGCCGCGGCGTTCCAGCGGGGCCTGCTCTTGCTTGGCTGTGGCGAGAAGACCATCCGGGTCTTGCCGCCGCTGGACGTGACCGAACGCGAAATTTCGCTGGTCGTCAGCGTGCTGACCGACGCTATCGGCGAAGCGGCGTGAGGACAGCGCGAGGACGGCGGTGTGAGGATGGCGACGCGGCGTGAGGACGGCGACGTACGTGTGTGCTGTGGGATTGATCCGTCGGAGGTGTGCGCGTCACGCGCCGGTGTCCATCGGAAGCGTGGGCCGTGAGGTACTTTCGGGTGGAACGTGAGAATCCGGTGGATTTAGGGCGTCTGCGGGTCGACGCCCCTGTACGACCCGCCCTCCACGCATGCCCCCCACGATAGCCCTCGTTGCGAGCGCCGTCCTGCTCGCGATCGCGGCCGCCAAGGGGTACCGTACGCTCACCGCTTTGCTCGTTCGCCGGGCACTCCCGTCGACCGACACCGAGTCGCCGCCGGTCGTCGACGGCGAACAGACCGCACTCACCGGCGAACTGGTCGTCGAGAAACCGGTCGCGACGGGCGAGGCGGCCGTCGAAACCCCCGACCGACCCGTCGGCGCGTACCTCTGGCGCGCCCGGTTCCCCGACAACACGAACGGTGATCTCACGATATCGGAGTGGGGCTGGGAGCGCCAGCACTGGCACACGTTCGCCTCCGGTCTCGAGACGGGACGGGTCGCCGTCGCGACCGACGGGCGGACGGTCCGTCTCGATCCGTCGTGGCTCCGGGAGGCGACCGACGCCGACCCTCTCGAGGGGCTCGAGATCGGTGGCATCACGAAACGCGACCGTCTCTCGGTCTATCTCTGGGATTCCTGGTACACCTACCTCCGGGACCGGACGACACATCGGTCGCTCCGTCGATTCGCCGGCACCGTGCGACGGCACAACGCCGACGTGGACCTGGACCGGTACCTGCTGGAGGCTCGCCCGCTGCTGGAGGGAACGACGGTGAGCGTCAGCGGCGAACTCCAGGTCGACCAGGGCGAACCGGTCCTCCGTGGAACGGACGAATCGCCGTTACTGCTCACCGACCAGGGGTTCGACGGGCACCGGAGATGGCTCCGACGGCAGATCCTGCTGAGAGGAGGGCTCGCAGCCGGACTCCTCGCGGTCGCCGTCAGCCTGTGGTTCGAGTTCTACGTGCCGCTAGCGGTGCTGATCGTCTGCTGGATCGGCTACGTCGGCTATCACTTCGTCCAGGACGTCAGCGACTTCCTCGACTTCCTCAAGCGACGCTGGCGGTGAACCCGGACAGGGACCCGGAACTGAACCCGGTCAGGATCGGCTTTCGTATCGTGTGAAAGCCTTTGTACGGACGATCGAGCCTTTGCACGACCGGTCGCACGGTGACGTGCGATCAGCCGAGCGATGTCATTCGAACGTGACGGTCGTTAAAATTGATACCGGCGGTCGTCGGGGTCGCCCGACTGGGGGAACTGGTCGGCGCCGGTCATCTCGTCGAAGGTCATCCCCGACAGATACTCGTCGTATGTCACGTCGTACTCCGTGCGGAGGTGGAAATCGAGCGTGCCGCTCTCGACGGTCGTCTGGAAGAGCAGGTGGACGGCACGGCGGACGAGTTCGTCAGTGTCCTCGGGGTCGAAGGCGGCTTCGAGCATCGCCAGTTCGTTTCGAGTCTCCCGGTCGAGGGACACCGTCGTCTCCTCGTCGATGTCGCCGTAGGCCGCCTGGACGTCGTCGGTGAGGTCGTCGAGGCTCATATCCGAAGGAGACGCGGCGCTCGCAAACACCTTACGCTCCGGATTCGCGCCGCAAATCGCGGGGGCGTAACACAGGTGTCGACGCGACTCGGCAGTCCGGCGCTCACTCGGAGGGGTAGACTTCGACGGCCTGCGGCGTGGCGACGAACGCCAACTCCCACAGCGACAGCCTGACGATCAGGTCGCTGTCGCGGGAGCGTGATCTCGCGATCGAGAGCAGGCGGTTGAGCGCGTCGACGTCGATGTAATCGTAGAGGAGCGGTTTTCCGCGGTCACACTCGACACCGGCGTCGGCGGCGGCGCGGAGCACCGCGTCACTCGGCAACTCGTCGTCCGCGATCGTCGTCCGGACCAGCGGCGACCCCCTGGGTATCCCGTGCGTGTCGGACATGGACACCCGAACGGATGGACTCGTACACCCTAAATGGAGTCACTAATTACGCCAAATTAAGCCGAGTTGCCCTCGATTGGGCCCACGAAACCACCACCTACCACGTGCGTCACCGGCGGGGTAGGGGAACGGCGTTCCGCGGGCGGCGGGCTTTTCCCGGTCGTAGCCGTCCGTGGGCTATGGACGTCTGCATTATCGGCGGCACGGGACTGATAAGCACGGGCATCGCGCGACAGGCGGTCGACGCCGGCCACGACGTGACCGCGTTCCATCGCGGCGAGACGGACGCCGACCTCCCGGACGCGGTGTCCCACGTCCACGGCGACCGCAACGACGCCGCCGACCTCGAACGGGTCGCCGAGGCGGTCGACCCCGACGTCGTCGTCGACATGGTCTGTTTCGACCCCGAACAGGCCGAGAGCGCGGTCGCGGCCTTCGACGGCGTCGACCAGTACGTCTTCTGCTCGACGGTCGACGTGTATCACCGCCCGCTCGACGCCAATCCGGCGACCGAAGACGCCGCGCGGGAGCCACCGGTCAGCGACTACGGCGAGAACAAAGCCGAATGCGAGGACATCTTCATGGCCGCCCACGGCGACGCGTTCCAGACGACCGTCATCCGGCCCTGGAGCACCTACGGCGAGGGCGGGCCCGTCATCCACACGATGGGCTGGGGCACCTACTATCTCGACCGGATCCGCCGGGGCGAACCGGTCATTGTCCACGGCGACGGCGCGACGCTGTGGGGCCCCTGTCACCGCGACGACGTGGCCGGCGCGTTCGTCGGTGCGCTCGGCAACGAGGACGCCTACGGCGAGGCCTACCACGTCACCACGGAGGAGGTCATCTCCTGGAACCAGTACCACGAGTACGTCGCCGACGCGATGGACGCCCCGGACCCGGAACTCGTCGCCATCCCGACCGACCAACTCGTCGCCGTCGCGCCCGACCGGACGGACCCGCTGCTCGATCACTTCCAGTTCTCGACGGTGTTCGACAACTCGAAGGCCAAACGGGACCTGGGCTTCGAGTACACCGTCTCCTTCCGCGAGGGCGTCGAGCGGACCATCGACTGGCTCGAGGAGCACGACGTGATAGACGATTGGGACGCTGAGAACGACGACGCGATCATCGCGGCCTGGCGCGACGCGACCGACTCGTTCGTCGAGACCCTCGCGGAGTAGGGACTCGCGCCGTCGCAGGCCGACGAAGGAGGGGCGGGTCGGCCGTGACTACTCCTCGGCTGCGACGACTCGCCAGGTCGTCGCGCTGGAGTAGCCCCACTTCTCGACGGTGAGGCGCTCGCTCGTCTCGTCGACCTCGGGGAGGAGTGCGCCGATTTCGCTGGGTGACATCCCCAGGTCGTCGGCGATGAACTTGCTCTTGAAATACTGTTCGCCGTCGGCGGCCCGGCGACGGAGATACCGCTCGAGACGTTCGCAGCGACTCTCGTGGGCGTCGTCGGTTCCGTCGCCGTCGTCAGCGACGCTGTTCTCGTCCGTCGGGCCCTCTTCATCCGGCGGGCTACCCTCGTCCGCGACTCCACCGCTCGCGGCACGCGTCTCGCTCATTCGGCTACCTCCTCGTCGGGCGATCGGCGGGCGCTCGGGGCCGCGGCGTTGGTTTCGGTGTCGGGTGCGTACCCGTGGCCGACGACCAGCACGAGCACGTTGGCGGCGACGACGGCGGTGAGTGCCGTCGGGCCAATCTCGGAGAGGGCGACGGCCGCCAGCAGCGGCGGGTACGCGACGGGAAGGGCGATCGAGGCCCAGAAGGCCGCGCCTTCGACGGCACCGGCGGTCTTCCTGCACACGCGATCCAGCGACCGGGAGGGCGATCGTGTCCGCACGCTCATCCTGTTTCGACGTACAGCCGTCTCTATCAAAAGGGTACGTAACGGTCAAAAGCGCGTTTGACCCACTCCCGTGGGGCTATTTCGACGGATCGTCCGGATCGACGGCCTCGTCTTCCGTCCCGCTCTCGGCACTCTCCGTGTCGTCGGTTTCGTCAGCATCGGCGTCAGTGTCTCCGTCGTCGGCATCGTCAGCATCGGCGTCAGTGTCTCCGTCATCGGCATCGTCGACATCGGCGTCAGTGTCTCCGTCGTCGGCTTCGTCAGCATCGGCTTCGTCAGCATCGGCTTCGTCAGCATCGGCTTCGTCAGCATCGGCTTCGTCAGCATCGGCGTCGTCATCCTCGTCGCTCTCGGGCTTGCGGATCAGAAGCTGATCGTGCCCACAGTCGGGGCAGTCCTCGCGGTCGGTGTAGACCAGCGTGTCACACTCGGGGCATTTGGCTCGGGCCCGCCCCTGGGAGACGGACTCGGCCTGCTGTTTGAACGTCTCGACTTTCCGGCCGATGTCCTCGAACAGCCCCACGTCAGCGTCCCCCCTGGGTGTTCGACGGTCGGAACCGCGGTCGCACTGTCCGAACCATACCGAGGGGTGGGCCGCGCGAGGGGAAAAACGCTCGGGTCGTTGGCGATCAGGCGTTCGTCTCGTAGAGGTCGCCGTCCTCGTCGTAGCGGGCCTCGAAGATCCGGTCGAACTGCTCGTCGGACAGCGAAATGTCGACGGCGTCGAGATTCTCGTCGAGTTGGGCGACGGTGCGCGCACCGACAATGGGCACGCAGGTAAACTCGGACTGGTCGATCAGCCAGCGCAGGGCCACCTGCGCGGGCGAGGCGCCCGTCTCGTCCGCGACCTCGCGGACCGCGTCGAGGACGTGCCAGCCCCGCTCGGACACGTAGTAGTCCTCGAACAGTTCGTCGAGGTCCGCGCGGGTCCCCTCGGGGGCGTCGAGGTCGTAGGTGCCGTCGCCAACGCGCTCGTACTTGCCGGTGAGGAAGCCGCCCGCGAGCGGCGAGTACGGACAGACCGCGATGTCCTGGTCGGCACAGACGGCCAGGTACTCCGAGACGTCCTCGTAGTAGGCGGGGTGAAAGAGCGGCTGGGTGACCGAAAACGCCTCGTAGTTGTGCACGTCGGCTTTCCAGAGCCCCTTCGTGAGTTTCCAGGCGTCGGCCGTCGAGAGACCGATGTGGTGGACCGTCCCCTCGCTGACGAGGTCGTCGAGGGTGCGCAGGGTGTGCTCGATGGGCGTCCCGTCGTCGAAGCGGTGCAGGTAGAGGATATCGAGGTGGTCCGTGCCGAGGCGGTCGAGCGACCCCTCGACCTCGGCGCGGACGTTCTTGCGCGAGAGGTTCTCCTGGAAGCGCGATTCCTGTGACCAGAAACACTTCGAAGCGACGACGAACTCCTCGCGGTCGCGGTCGGCGAGCCACTCGCCGATCCACCGCTCACTTTGCCCCCCGCCGTAGCCGTTTGCGGTGTCGATGAAGTTCCCACCGCGCTCGGCGAAGGCGTCGAGCAGTTCGTGAGCGTCCTCGCGGGTGGTCTCGACCGTGCCGTCCGATTCCTTGCCGAAGCGCCAGGTGCCGAGACAGAGCGACGATACCTCCAGTCCGGTCGCGCCGAGTCGCCGATACTCCATACCGACGCGTGGAACCGAACCCGGATAGTGGTTTGCGCTGCGGAACCGCGCGCCGGGCCCCGGTCACGCCGGGTGACCGGTCGCTGGCCGGGCCGCCCGACAGTTGATAGTCGTGGCGCGCCAAGTGAGAGTATGACCAACCAGGGCGGCGAACTCCCGGCGACCGAGACGGAGTGGCGGGAGCGGCTCACGGACGAACAGTACCGGATCCTCCGCGACGCGGGCACCGAGCAGCGGTACACGTCGGCGTTACTCGACATCGAGGAGCCGGGAACGTTCCGGTGTGCGGGCTGTCACGCGGCGCTGTTCGCGACGGGCGAGAAGTTCGACTCCGGAACCGGATGGCCGAGTTTCTGGGCGCCGGTCGACGACGACGCGGTCGCGACCCGTCCCGACGATGGCCTGCTCGGGACCCGCACGGAGGTCCTGTGTGCGACCTGCGACGGCCACCTCGGCCACGTTTTCGACGACGGGCCGAAGCCGACCGGCAAGCGCTACTGTATCAACGGCGTCGCGCTCGCGTTCGACCCGGAAGATGCCTGAGATGGTGGACGCGAGCCAGATCAGGGCCTACGACGAGCGGGCGCCGGATCCGACCGAGACCCGGACCGCGACGTTCGCGCTCGGTTGTTTCTGGGGGCCCGACGCGAAATTCGGCGCACGCAACGGCGTCGTCCGGACCCGCGTCGGCTACGCCGGCGGGACGATGGACGCGCCAACGTATCACGACCTGGGCGGCCACAGCGAGGCCGTCCAGGTCGACTACGACCCCGAGCGGACGACGTTCGGCGACCTGGTCGACCTGGCCGTCGAGAACCACAGTGTGCGGACCCAACCGCGCTCGCGCCAGTACCAGCACGTCCTGTTCCACGAGTCGGCCGACCAGCGAGCGGTCGTCGAGGACCGCCTGAACGCGCTCGCGGTCGACGCGGTGCAGACACGCGTCGAACCGCTCGACGCGTTCTATCCGGCGGAGACATATCACCAGAAGTACCACCTGCGGAGCAAGCGCGCGATACTCGCGGGGTTCGAGGACGCGGGCTACGGCGCGACCGACATTCGCGAGTCGCCGGCCGCGGCGAAACTCAACGCCCGGGCGGGCGGGGCCGACCGGTCGAGCGGCGACCCGCTCGCCCGGCCGTCGAGTCACGCGGCTCAGAGCGAGTAAGCGATGTCCTCGCCGGTGTCCAGCCCGTTCCGAAGCGCCGCGTGGAGGCGCGCCTCGCCGGCCACCCAGTCGCCCAGCGGGTACAGGTCCAGGTCGGCGACGGCCTCGACAGCGCCGGCCCGGACCCCCTCGTCCGGGAGCGCGTAGCGCCAGCCCTGGTGGTCCGTCCAGTCGGGGTCGGTCAGTCGCTCGTCGCCGAGCACGTCCGCGGTCAGTTCCGCGAGTGCGGCGACGTTCTCGTCGGCCGGGTCGTCGTAGTGTTCGACCGCCCAGTCGTGGCTGGACTGGACCACCAGCAGCGACTCGCCATCCGGCACGTGGCCGGCCTTGCACTCCTCGCGGGCGATCCAGCCGACCTCGTGGTCCTTGCTGGGGTTGACCAGCGCGTAGTACGGGCGGTCGAGTTCGAACGGGTAGTGGAGCACTGCCGTCCAGATGGTCCGGTAAGACACGTCCCGTGTGGCCGCTTCGAGGTCGGCGACCGCGTCCGTCTCGGCGGCCGCGTCGCTCTCGCCGACCGTCGCCAGCAAGTCCGCGCTCTGGGGCGCGGGCGGATTCAGGAGGAGGGCGTCGAAGGGGCCCCACTCCTCGCCCTCGGTGTCGGTACAGCGCCAGCGGCCGTCTTCGCGGGCGAGCGACTCGACGCGGGTGCGCCGGTAGACGGTCGCGTCGGTCTCGCCGAACAGCCGTTTCGCGACCTGCGTGAGGCCCGCGTGGTAGGTCCACTTGTGGTCGTCGGCGTCGCGGCCCTCCGACACGTCGCCGTCGGTGTCGAAGGTGTAGATCGGTTCCGTGACGTCGACCAGACCGTCGTTGTCAAGTGTTTCGGTGAGCAACTCGACGACGCGCTCGTCGTCGGATTTCACGTAGTTCGCGCCGTAGTCGTAGGTCACGTTGCCGTTGCGCCGGGTGGCCGCGCGGCCGCAGACGCCGCCCGACTTCTCCAAGACCGTCACGTCCGCCTCCGGAACTGTGCTGTCGAGGACGTACGTCGCCGCCGCGGCCGCCGCGCCCGCGCCGACGACGCCAATCCGGGTCATAGCGGGCGTTCGGACTCGACCGGCAAAACGGGTCGCATCTCCTGGCGCCGACAGGGGCGGACGTGTGGCGCCAGCAGGGGCGCCCCTCCGGTTTCGCGGTGGATGGGGCGGGCCAGTGCAAGCCAGTCGAGCGTCGTTCAGTCGATGTGGATGGCGGGCTTGGACGGTTCGGCCTTCGCTGCGAGGGCGTCGTCGGGGGCGGCCCGGCGGACGGTCACGGTGGCGCCGAACTCGTCCTCGAACAGCCAGGCGGCCTCCTCGAGGACGGCGAGTTCGCGCTCGGCGTCGAGCGTCGGTTCGAGCGCCCCCGCCCGGCCGGCCAGGTCGCCGAGATACTCGGCCGCGCGCTCGTCGTGTTCGGCCACCGCGTCGATGTCGAGGCCGGACGCGACGACGGCGTCGCCGGGGTCGGCGGTCCGGACGTGTTCGTAGGCACGATATTTCCAGGCCTCGGCGACGACGATATCGATGCTGTCGGGGTCGTCGATATCGACGACTTCGGTGATGTCACGCACGTCGTCGAGCGTCGTCTCGACGAGGGCGCGCTCGAGCTGGTAGTCCGCGACCGGGCGGGCCGGCTCGGGCCACGTCGACTCGACGACCAGGCCGTCGGTGTCGAGCAGGTTCCACAGTTCCTCGCCGAGATACGGCGCGAGCGGCGCCACGAACTGCGTCAGCGCGCGCAGGCCGCGACGGTATGTCTCCTCGTGTGGCGGCGCGTACGACCGATACCGGCGCAGGAGGCGGGCGAACCCCTGAATCTCGCTGACGACGCGGTGGAATCGGAAGCGGTCGTACTCTGCGGCGACGGCCGTGATCGTCCGGTCGATCTCGCGGTCGAGGTAGGCGTCGTGGGTCCGGCGCTCGGTTCGGGTCTCCAGGCCGTCGAGTTCGGTGACCATCCGGTAGAGGCGCTGCTGGAAGTCGTAGACGTCGCCGACGTCCTTGACCGTCCACTCGAAGTCCTGCGAGGGGGGGGCGGCCGA